>JAESGO010000026.1_pt1 | contig 208574 bp, 173 predicted proteins | sample 9269701 | NCBI WGS metagenome assembly JAESGO01 (sample SAMN15720690, study PRJNA650881) | algae metagenome | isolation source: Hormoscilla sp. CMT-3BRIN-NPC48 and co-occurring heterotrophs from... | place: USA: Clark Mountains Wilderness, California | collected 2010-04-18 | reverse complement strand
CATGCACTAAAGATGTTTGCGAGTTAATGAGATTAAAGCCAAATAAAAGCTTAAATTTTTACAGAGGTTTAAAAGCTGCATCCCTTATTCAGTCTTGTCTTTGACGGGGTTGTCACCCCGTCAAGTTCAGAATTTGACTTCCAAAACTTTAGGACACCATCGTTGCTGCCACTAATTAAAGTCGTATTGTCTGAAGTAATATTTAAGGCGTTTATCCAATCTGAATGTCCCTCAAGACTACGGATAAAACTCCCATTTTTTAAATCCCATAAAGTTATTTTATTGTTAGTGCTACCACTAGCTAGAGCTTTTCCATCTGGACTAATACATAAACATAAAATAGAAGCTGATTCTTGAGATTTTTCCAGAGTTTTACTTAATTTTCCTGTATTTACATCCCAGATCTTAATAGTCTTATCCGCACTACCGCTAACAATACTTTTTCCATCAGGAGTAATAGCAACAGCAGTTATCCAGCTAGAATGCCCTTTTAATGTGTGAATAATTTTACCAGTTTTTAGATTCCATACCTTGAGCGTGTTGTCTGCACTTCCACTAACTAGAGTTTGTCCATCAGTGCTAATAGCGATAGATAAAACCCAATGGGAATGATCTTCAAGAGGAGGAATTACTTCTCCTGTTTTTAAATTCCATATCCAAATTTTGCGCCAGCTACCTCCTGCAAGAATATTATTATTAGGGCTTATGGCTAAACAAGTTATTGTATCTGTAGGGCAAGTTATTGGGGTTTTTAGTGTAGTTTCAGCTAAATAAGGATTATCTCCATGCAAAATCCAGTATGCTGATTGCCTGATTTTTTCAGATGTATCCTTGAGCGATTGTTCAATCAGTAAATCTAAACCTTCTTGACCATAGTTAAGAGTTTCTGATAAAGCAGCAAGTCTTTCTTGCTCACTCTTACTAGCTAAACGATGCTTAACATCTTCAATCTGTTTAGACATTATTTTATTTCTCTACAAAATGGGGAAGTGTTTAAGGTTAAATTGGCAATATCTACCTAAAATAAACCTATCTGCGTTGGCGTGAATTTATTTTTACTTTTCTTAACTTTAGGTTTTGTCTTTTCCTTTCCTGATCGGCACTAATTTGTTATCTTACAAATTAGTAGCGATCGCACATTGTTTTGCAAAAAAATATCATCTGTTATAAGAGGGATGACAAAAGCTTGCCAAAGTTTCAGATTTCAAGAAATTATGGATAAAATTGGTAGGACTGGGATTAAAGCGATCGCATTTTTTTATGGCTACGCCTACGCAAGTAGTTTAATTGTGAGTGCGATCGCATTGTTATACTATATAAAACCCTCAACAAGTAAAGTTTAATTGGTGATCCTAAGTTGAGAAAAATATTATGACACTAGAACAAATTATTGAACAAGCAAAACAACTAACTCCTTGGGAAAAAATGCTTCTTGAATATCAGGCAATATCGCCTGATATTCAAGAAGCATTAATTAAACCAGAAATAAAACCTCGTCGCTCACTTTTGGGAATTTGCGCCAATTTATGCGAACCACCTTCCGCAGAAGATATTGAACAAATACGTCAAGAAATCTGGTCAACTTTTGAGCGAGAGGATATCTGAATGTTAAAAACTATTGCGGCTACGCCTACGCAGGTAGTTTAATGCGGAATGAAAATAATTAAATTCCTATCCACGTTTAGTCTTTTTACCTGCTTTAATCAGCTTCATCTCCCCAAATTTAGGCGACCACCAGTTACCAGTCTTACTTTCAAAAAATGCTACTTCTTTACATTTAGCCTGCCGATTTTTAGAATTAGAGCAACGCAGCATAGTTTTATTCTGTCCATTCTTGCTATACTCGTAACGCTCTAAAAATGAACTGCAAACAGGACAAGTAAACTCTGTTAGCGATTGTGTTTCCTGTGCAACTTTCCGCTCAGAATAAGGTAACTCATAACTCCCACTTTTGACATTTAAAAACATTACGCAGCCACATCCAGAATTACGTTTGTCGCAACTCAAGAAATGGTCTGCTTTCATCTTCTGAGATTTAGAAGCAACTTTGGTCATTTGCTGTCCGCATTTAGGACATTGAATATTTATTGATTCTGATGCTTTGCTTTTAGCATTACTTTTATTAGTTTGCGGACGGGTTTGTTTAAAATTTTTAATTTCACTAATCGCTTTACTCAAAGCGGGTGTAAAATATTCCTGATTCCAACTTGTTAAATAATATTCCCAGTTTAGAGAACCAGATGCGATCGCATCTAATTTTAATTCCATTTGCGCTGTAAACTCAGCCTTAATTAAATCAGGTAAAACTTGATCTAAAAAAGCATCTAAATCCATCCCCAGTTGCGTTGGTTGCAACTTTCCCTTAGTTAGTTGCACATACTCACGCTCTTTTAATGTTTTAATTGTCGGTGAATAAGTACTAGGTCTACCTATCCCCTTACGTTCCATTAATTGTACTAACTTTGGTTCTGTATAACGTGGGGGTGGTTGAGTTTGTTTTTTATCCGCACGCGCTTGTTTAAGAGTAAGCAATTGTCCTTCTTTAACTTTAGGTAATTGTGAATCATCGCTGATATTGTTCCAATACTTCGTATAGCCTGGAAATACTAAAACTTGTCCCCGCGCTTCCCAATAAACTGATTCTGACTGAGTAATAATGCGAGTTTTCGCCAATTTAGCCGCCGCACATTGAGAAGCAACAGCGCGATTCCAAATTAGTTCATAAAGTTGAGCTTGCTCGCTACCTACTTGACTTCGCAACCGTTCAGGAGTTAAATTAACATCGGTAGGACGTATCGCTTCATGTGCTTCTTGGGCGTTTTTAGCTGCACGGTGTTTTGCTAACTTAGTCGGTACATTCTCAGGGTCGTTTTGTTGCAAATACTCCCGCACATCAGCACAAAATTGATCGGACAGTGCAACTGAATCTGTCCGCATATAAGTTATATAACCTGCTTCGTATAACGACTGAGCAACTTTCATGGTTGCTTCTGGACTAAATCGCAACTTTGCACCAGCAGCTTGTTGCAATGTAGAGGTAATAAAAGCAGCAGGTGGAGATTGAGAAGTCGTTTTATTTTCTACTTTAACTATATGGTGAGGATTGTTTTTTGCGATCGCAACTAATCTATCTGCTTCCTCTTGAGATGTCACCCTATCTGATTCGGCAGTCTTAGTTTCAGTACTCGCATCATCAGGTTCCTCCGTCTTTTCTTTAGTCTGTCCCTGCAAACTGCGACGATAGAAAGCTTTAAAACCTTCCGCATATTCTACCCACACCGACCAATAATCCTGGGGAACAAACTTTATAATTTCTGTTTCTCGCTGCGCTAATAGATGCAAAGTCGCACTTTGCACTCTTCCCATTGATTTTGCACCATTATTCAGCGCCCAAACTAAATGCTTACTTCCCTTATAACCAACTAATTTATCTAAACAATCTCTAGCACGACCTGCAGCGATTAAATTTTGATCTAGAATTTTAGGATGAGAAATTGCTGTAGTAACAGCAGGTTTAGTAATTTCTGCATAAGTAACGCGCTTAGGTTGCTTTAACCTTAATTCTTGCGCTAAATGCCAACCAATTGTCTCCCCTTCTCTATCTGGATCAGTTGCAATATAAACTTCGTTTACTTGCTTGACTGCTTGTTTTAGTTCTGAGATAACTTTCTTAGCGCGTTCATTTCTCGCTTCATAACGACAGCGCACTTTTTCTCCATCTAAATCAAAGCCTAAAGCATCTTCTCCATCATCTGCTAACTCTCTAATATGCCCCATACTAGCTTTAACGATCCAACCTGATCCCAAAATTTGGCTTAATTTTTTTAGTTTTCCAGGGGATTCGATCAGTAAAAGTTTTGTCATAACACTATTAAATCAATTACCCATTATCAATTCAATGATATTATGTCTAACAGTGCAAATAAAAAAAAATTAATTTTTTTATTTTAATACCCAAATTCAGTTTTAGTGTAAATAGCTTCACATTAAAAAAGATCAAACAGAAAATTCCCCCCTTCCTTACCCCTTTAAAAAGCAGGAGGGTAAGGGATAGTTAATAAGTTTAATTATCTTAATTGTTAATTGATTATTGTTAATTGTTCATTGATTATGGCATAGTCAAAATGCAACAATTTCAAGTACACAATGAGCAATACACCTAAAATCCTGGCATTTTCTGGCAGCACTCGTTCTGGTTCACTTCACAAACAATTAGTAAAAATAGCCGCTAATGCAGCTAGGAATGCTGGCGCTGAAGTGACATATATAGATTTGCGTGATTTTCCGTTGCCATTATATGACGGCGACTTAGAGGCTGCTGAGGGTATGCCAGAGAATGCCCGTAAGTTAAAGCAAATGATGTTAGAACATCAAGGACTACTAATTGCTTCACCTGAATACAACAGTTCTCTCTCTGGCGTACTTAAAAATATGATTGATTGGGTTTCGCGCCCAGAAGCTAATGAACCACCGTTAGTGGCTTTTGCTGATAAAGTAGCAGCTATTATGAGTACCTCACCAGGCGCTTTGGGTGGGATACGTGGTTTAGTGCATTTGCGTTCAATATTGGGAAATATCAGAGTTTTGGTACTACCAGATCAGTATGCTTTGCCCAATGGTTTCCAGGCATTTAATGAAGATGGCACATTAAAAGATATTAAACAACAACAGACTATTGAGCAAATTGGTAGCAAACTAGCTACAGTACTAGCAAAATTAGTAGTTTAAATTTAACACTAGCTAGGAGTAAACAATGACACAATCACCGAACACCAGCATCTTAGTCAAACTGGTTTTGCTCCTAGCCAGTAGCATGACTGTCATGGCTGGAGCAACCATTTCACCTGCGCTACCGAGCATGGCAAAGGCATTTAGCAGTACACCGAATGTATCGCTTTTAATACCCCTGGTGCTAACTATGCCTGCTCTATTTATTGCTATATGCGGAACAGCATCAGGTGCTGTAATTGATAAGTGGGGACGCAAAAACCTTTTATTGTTATCCCTGGCGTTATACGGCGTAGCTGGAACTTCAGGGTTCTTTCTGAGTTCACTATCTGCCATTTTGGTAGGTCGGGCAGTTTTAGGAGTTGCAGTAGCAGGAATTATGACTACCTGCACAACTTTAGTTGCTGACTATTTCGCGGGAGAACAACGCCATCAGTTTATGGGTATCCAAGCGTCATTTATGTCGTTTGGTGGGGTTTTGTTTTTAACTTTAGGCGGTTTTTTGGCACAAGCTAATTGGCGATCGCCTTTTTTAATTTATCTATTTGCCTTTCTTGTCCTGCCTTTAGCTGCTTATGCAATTTATGAACCTCAAAAAGCTGAGGTTCAAATTAACCATTCTCTCAATGAAGAAAATGTTAATTGGCCATTGAAGCAATTGGCGCTAGTTTATAGTCTAGCTTTAGGAGGAATGATCATTTTTTACATGATTCCTGTGAAGTTACCCTTCCTCTTATCAGACCTGAAACTAGGTAATGCGGCACAAGCAGGAATGGCGATCGCTTGCAGTACATTAGCTAGCGGAATTACATCAACACAATTTCAAAGGGTAAGAGCAAAATTCAATTTTTCTGCTATTACATCTTTTGTATTTCTCTTAATGGGGATTGGTTATGCAGTAATTGCCATATCTAGTACTTATGTACAAATCCTGCTAGGATTAATCATTAGTGGCTTGGGAATGGGCTTGTTGATCCCTAATCTTAATGTTGGCTTGGTAGAAATCATTCCCTTAAAATTGCGGGGTCGTGCTGTCGGAGGACTAACAACGGCAATATTTTTGGGTCAGTTTTTATCTCCGTTGGTAAGTCAACCAATTAGTAATGCCACCAGTTTAAGCTTTTCTTACCTAATCATGGGTATTTTTATGCTGTTATTAGCACTAGGTTTTGGTTGGACTCAGTTTAAGCCAAAACCCAAGTTATCCTAAGCAATATTAACAACACATAAATTTCAGCAAATGCTGAAATTAGCATTTCTCTATTTATCCGGCAGATTGTTGTTGATGTACCTAAAAATTGCTGTTTAAATAGGCATAAAAAAAATATTGCTTACACTGACGGAGAGTTACTCTTTGTCAGTATCTTTTTTTTTTGCTAACATTAACTTTCTCGTTGATTTTATACATTGTTATTATGTCACCACAAAATAAAAATTTGTGTTTTTTATTAAAGATTTATGTACTTTTGTTAGGTAAAGTGATCCTCCTCACTTGTGTAAGCCACGGGGCTGTGTACATTGACATTAACGCTTGTTAAAGTGCCAATCGCACTTCAGCAAGTGTAATAAAACATAATAAATTTCTATTAGACATAGCTAATTATTTAAAAAAAATACAAATGATTGAAGAAGATAAAACAAAAGACCAACTCATTGCAGAGTTGGCGACTATGCGTCAACTCAATAAGTTTCTACTATTTTCAGGAATGGGAGTCCAGCAACACTTAGAGAAACTCTTGATTGAAGAGCGCCAATTTGCAGCAACGCTTTTGGATACAACAAATAGCTTGGTAAATAATTTTGTTGCGGCTGTTTTAGATACACCTAACACTTTAGTTGTAGTTCTTGATAATCAAAAACGAATTATCAGCTTCAATCAGACTTGTGAGGTGATCACTCATTACTCCTGTAACGAGGTCAAAGGTAAGCAAATATGGGATATATTTGTGCCGCCAAATCAAAAGGAGACCGTCAAAGCTTTGTTTACATCTCTTCAAAACGGAGAAGTGATGCCAGAATATGAATACAATTGGATGATCAAGGATGGAAGCAGCCGCCGGATTTCTTGGTCAAACAAACTGCTACGGGATGATTATGGTGAAATTAGCTACTTCCTTAGTATTGGGGTTGATATTACAGAACGTACTCTAGCTCAACAAGAGCTTCTTGAGTACAAGCAAAATCTTGAAGAACTTGTATTTAAGAGAACTACAAAACTAATTCAGGTCAATCATAAACTGAAAGAGGAAATTGCTGTTCGTCAGCAAGTTGAAATCGAACTGCGGCAACAATATCAAAGGGAACAATTAATAGGAGTGATTACCCAGCGTATATTAGGATGCCTGAGTTTAGACAAAATTCTCCAAACAGCAGTTAACGAAATTCGCAATTTTCTCAATGTTGAACGAGTAACAATTTATCAAACTGAGCCAGAACAAAATGGTAAATTTGTTGTCGAATCTGTTGCACCTTCTATTGCACCAATTGTAGGGTTACATTTACACGACCCCTGTTTTGATCGTAACTACGTGTTGAAATACCAAAACGGTCGTTTGTCTGCTATCAATGACGTTTGGACAGCTACCCTGCATCCTTGTTACAGAAATTTTCTAAAAAGATTGGGAATTCGAGCAAATCTAGTTGTACCACTTGTAGCTAACAATAAATTATGGGCATTGCTTTGTGTCCATGAATGTTCTGCACCTCGGTACTGGCAATCATGGGAAATCAATTTGTTAGGGGCATTATCAACCCAATTAGCCATTGCAATCCAACAAGCACAACTTTATCAACAGTTAGAATCAGCAAACATAGAATTACAACGTCTGGCAAATTTAGATGGCCTTACTCAACTAGCTAACCGTCGTTATTTTGACGAATATCTTAACTCAGAGTGGAAGCGCCTAGCACGGGAAGAAGCCCCGTTATCTTTAATATTGTGCGATATTGACTTCTTTAAGACCTATAACGATACTTATGGGCATCTGGCGGGTGACAAATGCTTGATTGAGGTAGCAAATGCTATCAGAAACGCCACGAAACGTCCGGCTGATTTAGTGGCTCGTTATGGAGGAGAAGAATTTGCGGTAATATTGCCTAATACTGATGCAAGCGGAGCTATGCACCTTGCGGAGTTAATCCGCAAGCTTGTCAAAAAGCTGAAAATTTCCTATCTTAATTCCTCAGAAACTCTAGGCGTTACCCTCAGTTTAGGAGTTGCTAGTACTATTCCAAATCATCAATCAGAACCAGTAGGATTAATTCGTGATGCGGACATAGCACTCTACCAAGCTAAAGAATCAGGACGCGATCGCGTTTGTTCCTGTTTGTCTTTTGACACTCCGATCTCTCAAAGAACTATGAATGCAACTAAATATTAATCCTTATTCATCACTTAAATCAATAAGTTCACATTCACCTATAGCTACAATTTCAGCTATGCGACCTTCTTGCTGCTGGTAAGTAAGATAAATATGCAGATAATTTAAAGGTTTTTCAACTAAACGTTCAGCCCATTCGATCGCTACAATCCCTGCTGGTACTTCGATGGCTTCCCAGTAATTTTCTATATGTAATTCAGTAAGGTCTTCTGGTTCTAAGCGGTACAAATCAAGATGATATAAAGGTATTCGTCCCGAAGTGTATTCATTGATGAGAGTGAACGTAGGACTAACAATTAATTCTTTTATTTCTAATCCTTCCCCTATACCCTGAACTAAGGTTGTTTTACCGCTACCTAAATCCCCTTGTAATAAAATTGTACTTCCAGTAGGCAAAAATTTTCCGAGTAAAAGTCCTAATTTATGTGTAACTGTTTGATCTTTAAGAGAAATTTTTTGAGAATTTTTAACCATTAAGTTAATATCCTAATTTTCAGCCCTAAATAATAAGTAGGTCAACCTAATTAAATATAAAATGTGAGTTTTGAACTTCCTCTGTTTCCTCTGCTTCCCACCATCTGATGGTTTTATTCAATAAAGCTACTGATCAAGTATGGGTGCGACTATACCAACGTAGCAATACTTTTGCTAATCTGCGAGAATTATGTCGCACATAGCCTGTTTCCTGGTCTTCATCCATCACATTTGCAAGAACAATCCGCCGTCCTAATTGCGCGACAGCTTCCCGATCTAAAAAAACTGGAACAGAATTTTCTTGAGCGTAGCGCATAACAGACTGAGGGGAAGGGGGTTTTTTATGTACAAGTACTGCATTAAACAACGGTTGACCACAAGCATGATCAATTGCTCGGATGTGGTCGGAAACGCTGTAACCCTGTGTTTCACCAGGTTGAGTCATAATATTACAGACATAGATGCGAGGAACTAAACGAGATGCGATCGCTTGTTTAATTTCTGGAACTAACAAATTGGGAATCAAGCTGGTATAGAGACTTCCAGGCCCAATAATAATGTAATCGGATTCCTGAATCGCTTTGATAGCTGCTGGTAATCCAGGGGGATTGGCAGGAATGCAGCCAATCTTAATAATTTGACCTCCAGCTTCCGTAATGCTGGATTCTCCCTCAATTCTGCGCCCATCTGCTAACTCAGCCCACAACCGCACATCAGACAAAGTTGCAGGTAACACACGCCCCCGCACTGCTAAGACTTGGGAACTAGCTGCTATAGCCTGCTCCAAATCCCCTGTAATCTCGCTCATCGCTGTCAAAAATAAGTTGCCAAAACTATGACCAACCAAACCATCGCCAGCGCGGAACCTGTATTGAAATAATTCTGTTAATAACTTTTCTTCATCTGCCAACGCCGCTAAACAATTACGGATATCCCCAGGCGGTAACACGCCTATTTCCCGCCGTAAGCGACCAGAAGACCCGCCATCATCAGCTACAGTCACAATCGCAGTAATATTGGCACTAAACTCCTTTAGCCCTCTTAATAACGTAGAAAGTCCAGTTCCACCTCCAATCACCACAATTTTTGGCCCTCGGTTTAACCGACGATGGGCAAGTAACACATCAATTAGTTGTTCATCGCCGTCTGGTCTTAATACCTCTGTAATTGCTCCTAAAGAACGAGTTTGTCCCCAAAATATTAAAAACAAACCACTAAGTAGCGCGATCGGGCCTGATACATAACTAGGGACAATCGTGGCAACTTGCTCTAAAATTTTTCCAATAGACTGAATCAACCAGGAAATAGGCGTTAACTTCACCCAAATTGCCACACCCAAGCTTGTCAGCAGAACGCCGCCCGCACTTAAGAGTAACCAGCGTTTTACCAGCAGTCCAGGGGATAACCACTTAAACCATCTGTGGACGCGCTGGGGTGTTCTAGGCTTAAACTCCCAATTAATCCGCGACTCTTGCTGCATAGAGCGTAGGGCTTGTTTGAATATACCAATTGACATTGCCAATTCCTGAAAAATAAAAAGGTGGGAATAACTCTAACGCGCTTTGGTGTAACAAATCATAACAAAGGCTGGATTTGATAGGCTGTGTAGCGTTATTGCCATAAAACTTATTTATCCAAAAGCATACATTTTGGCATCAGGCTTGAGATGTAACCAAAGCAACGTTAGCTCATGTGACTCTAATTAGAGTACAGTTGCTTGAGCGATCGCACAGGACAATAAGTATTGAAAGAGAGCAACATTTTCATATAGTAATGTGTATGGAAAAGCGCATTTTAGGACTAGACCCAGGACTGGCAATTTTAGGATTTGGAGCTATTATCTGCCAAACATCTCCATCACTAGCTGTGACAACCTCTAGCAGTGCAACAAGGATAGCCAATGTAGTATCCAATCCAGTAACGCTATTAGATTTTGGCGTTATCCAAACGCAAGCAAAGACAGAAATGGGAGTGAGACTTTGCACTATATACGATGATCTCCACACATTAATGGAGCAATTGCAACCGGATTTAGTAGCAATTGAAAAACTCTTCTTCTATCGTATGGGTAACACAATTGCAGTAGCACAAGCCCGTGGAGTAATGATCTTAGTCTTGGGTCAACACAAAGTTCCATTTGTAGAATTTACACCCGCTCAAATTAAACAAGCCCTTACTGGCAGGGGAAATGCTGATAAGCACGAGGTACAAGAAGCGGTTGCACAGGAGTTGAATTTAGAGCAAATACCTAAGCCAGATGATGCGGCTGATGCTTTGGCTGTAGCTTTAACCGCTTGGTATCAAATTTAAACAGGACTTACGCATTTTTACCAAATATTCAGGGTTTTGGGACTGGGAACTGGTGATTGGTGAATGGGAAAAATCCTTAAATAATCAGCATTTTGGTACTATTTGACTCTTTCAACCTGCGTAAATCCTATTAAAAAAACTTATACAATTTCTATTTTGCTCGATACAGACGATGTAGAGACGTACCCTAGTACGTCTCTACATCCAAATATTTGCCCAAACTTATTTTCAGAATTGGTATAGGAAAGTAGGTTATTTTTGTACAACTACTTTTGTGCCTACTTTAGCTAAATTGAATACTCTTCGCGCTGCACCAACTGGTAAATTAACGCAGCCGTGGCTAACTGGTGTGCCAAATTTATTGTGCCAGTAAGCTCCATGAATTGCATAACCTCCAGAATAGAACATAGCGTAAGGTACATTTGAAACGTCGTAGTCCGCACCGCGCATACGTTTGGTACGGTATTTAGATTGAACCCGAAAAGTTCCGGTAAGTGTGGGTGTAGAACGCTTACCACTGGATATCGCTACAGAATAAAGACGTTTCTTACCTTTTAAAACAGTTAATCGTTGAGATGATAGATCAACTTTTATCCAGGGCTTGGCACTATTAGTGTTAGCTGTCTTAATCATCTTACTCGACTTTGAGGCTGCTATAACTGGTGTTGACCACGAAAATAATGCGACAAGCAGCAGGGTGACACTTGCCCAAATAGTTCCTTTTCGACGTAACCAAAAACAGCGAATTAAATTGTCCATGATTTAATACCTCCTGTCTGAGTATTCCAATTCCTGAGATTGAGGAAATTATTTATATTAAACAACAGAAATTTATTGCAATAAAATTTAACAATTTCATGTTTGGGGAATTAATTGATGATGACTGGTGTACCCACCGAAGCCCATTTGAATAACCATTTAGCATGATTGACTGCTAAATTGGTGCAACCATGACTAACTGGAGTTCCAAAGCGACGATGCCAGTATGCACCATGAATCGCATAGTTAGCGTTGTAAAACATCACATAAGGCACATCGGGGACATCGTAATCAGTGCCTTTCATTCGTGTTGTAACTGCTTTATATTGAACAGCAAAAGTCCCTCGGCGCGTTGGCGTTGATTTCTTCCCCGAAGAAATAACAATAGCGTAAACAGGTTTGTTACCTTTCCAAGCAATCAAACGTTGTTTTGAAAGGTTGATTTGAATCCATTTTTGATGAGATTGTTGCATTGACTGGATTTTAGAAGGCACTGCACGCGGCTTGGGCTTGCTTTTTGCCAAAGAGGGATTAGGCAAAGCACAGAAAGCTGTAAAGAGCAGTACTGTACCTACCAAAAAAACTTGTGGGCGGCGTAGCCAAGTGGATGAAATCAAGCTGTTCATTGAAGTTTTGAATTTTTCTACTATAATTATGCGCTCATTTTTTTGTAACATAGACTAACTCATTTAATCATTAACAAGATGGATGAGAGTTCGCGCCCGTTGTGCGATCGCATTCCAATCTTGATCCGCAACTAAGTGTTGAGGAAATAAATCACCTGCAACCCCTACAGCGATCGCACCAGCATCCAGAAATGCTTTAGCATTGTCAAGTGTTACCCCCCCTGTTGGGATTAAAGGAATTTTACCCAACGGTGCTTGTAAGCTTTTAATATAGTTAACACCACCCACCGCTTGAACGGGAAACACCTTCACACAACTAGCGCCAGCATTCCAAGCGTGAACAATTTCTGTCGGAGTCAGTGCGCCAGGAATAATTGGCACTCCTGCATTTACAGCCGTCTTGATCATGGCAATATCTACATGAGGAGTAAAAAGGAATTGTGCGCCAGAGGCGATCGCACTTTGCAGTTGTTCCATATTTAACAGCGTGCCAGTACCAATTACTAATTCTGGGAATTCTGAACGCAACTGACTAATTACTTCAACTGATTTGTGAGTATTCCAGGTAATTTCAATCAACTGCATCCCCCCTGCTGCCACAGAGAGAGCCATTTGGTAGGCTATTTCCTGTTGATTTGCACGGATAACTGCGATCGCGCGATTTCGCTCTACCCTGGACAACCAAGCTTGATGAGACATTTTTTTTAGTACACCCTTAGCGGTAGGGGTTAGTCTTTATCAGATCTTCTAATAGAAAGATGAATTTAGAAAGCATAATTTCATAGGATGTAGCTATAAAAACAAATGAGGAATAATAATTATGACCCTAGTAAAACTCACAGAACTTGATAATAATTATCGTGACATCGCTGGTGGTGAAGACATCACCAATTTCGATGTTTATAGCGATACAAACAATGAAAAAGTTGGTTCCATCAAAGATATTCTAGTAGATGAAGAAGGTCATTTTCGTTATCTAATTGTTGATCTAGGATTTTTGATTTTCGGTAAAAAAGTTTTACTGCCCATTGGTCGTTCACGCATTAGCTATAGCGAAAAACGGGTTTATGCGATTGGCATGACTCGCGAGCAAGCTGAAAAGCTGCCTGAATTCAGCGAAAATCAAAAAGTTGATTATGATTACGAAGAAAGCGTAAGAGGCTTATATCGTCCTCAAACTTCTGGCACAACAGCAACATCAGTTTCTAGCACCACTTCTGCTCAACCCATCACTGGAAGTTTTGACCGCAACACCTATAATTACCAGCAAGAGCAGTCATTATACGGACTGAATGAGCAAAATCATCAAAACCTACGACTGTACGAAGAACGGTTAATTGCCAGCAAAAGACGCATGAAGACTGGTGAAGTAACAGTTGGCAAACACATAGAAACAGAAACTCGTAGCGTTTCTGTACCCATTGAAAAAGAACGAGTTGTAATTGAACGTACCACTCCAGTAGAGGGTAGTACTGTAGTTACTACAGGCGAAGCTAACTTCACTGAAGGGGAAGTTGCCCGCATTGAAGTCTACGAAGAAACTCCTGACATCCATAAAGAAGCTTTTGTACGCGAAGAAGTTCGAGTAAGAAAAGAAGTTGATCGCGATACAGTTAATGCTGAAGAAACAATTCGCCGTGAAGAATTAGATGTTAATACTCAGGGAACTCCGGTTTTAGATAATCGTCCTAATGTTCGCTCCTCTGACCTCATCTAAACAAATTGGTTAACCCAATTGCTCTATGCGATCAATTCATCCCCAGTTGCTAGTAAACAATGAACTTGTCACTTTTAACTTTTTTAATTATTACTAAGTAACAAGTTGATGCACCTGGGTATGAGTGTTTAAAAATAGTGCAGGTGGGGCAAATATCAAGCTCTACCTGCACTATTCCATAAAATCAAATACTCTTTAGTTTAAAAAATTTTTAACAGAACTGAAAATGAATAGCCAAATTTCTCCCAACAAAATTGAACCTGGAAAACATAATCTGCGGATTAAAGTACTATTAGACAAGCTGAGAAATAAACTAAACAATTTCGCAGTTCTAGGCAAGGGTGGCTACTATCTTGGCGAAGTCAAAGATGTCAAACTTGACCGAGAACGTCAACTAAACTTAGTTATTGCTCAGAGTGAAAGTGAAGGTGAACTACGCTGGGTTTTATTAAGAAGTAAACACATACAGCAAGTTGACTCTGGCACTAAAATGCTGTTTGTAGATATTACCAAAGCTGAAGTAGCTAATTTGCCTGAATATTCCCTGCCACAAACTAGCTTAGAGTTAGGGATAGTTAACTCGCCAAGCCCACAAACCACCGTACCTCAAGTAATTGATCAAAACGTTATTCCAGCTAACGATAATAGCTCTTCCAATCTTTTGGATGTTAAAGCCGATATTGTACCTGAAATACGGTTTCATGCGCCTGATACACAAAATATAACAGCACCGGAACATCACCAACAGGAACATGATATGGATATTGAGGAATCTTTGTTATCTCATGAGACTGACATTGTTGAAGAAGAAGTTATTCGTTTATTAGAAGAACGATTAATTGTTGACCGCAACAAACGCAAAGTCGGCGAAGTAGTTGTTCGTAAAGTTATTGAAACCCGCATGGTTCAAGTGCCAGTTCGGTACGAAAAATTAATTGTTGAACAAGTTAACCCTGAACACAAACACCTAGCAGAAATTGTTTTAAATGGTGAAGATTTAAATGGCTTGGACATAAGTGAGTTAATTTCTGGCAGCGGGAACGGAACTTCAACAACGAAGCCAACTAATGAAGGCGCAGTCAGTGGAGAATTTAAGTCTCCTAAAAGTGCTAGTTTATTTTTAAATGCGATCGCACTACAACGTCATCATGGCTGCGCTAAGGTGCGCGTAGAATTAGTATTAGAAGATCCGCAGTTAAAACAAACTTACGAACAATGGTTTGAACGTTGCACAGGTAGTTAATTAAGTTGGCTTGAAGTAAAGATAAAAAAATGTGTCATCTAATTATTTAGGGCGGGCATTACCCACCCTAATTTTTTTAGATATCTATCGGCACTTAAAAGTTGCTTTTAAGGCAATACGCTTGATGTTATAGCGGTTAGCACTCCGCTATCTGCACGGTCAGCTTTTTTAAAAGCCTTTTTTACCAAGCCTTTCGGAATATATTTTGTCCTAACTGCCTTGACGGTTGCTATAACTAATGGGTTAAGGTTTTTCTTTGGCATAGTCTGGGCGGAGCGTATAACCCAACGAAAAAAATGGAAAATCCGTTTTAACCAAAACTTATTGTTGTACTTTAACAGGTGTACCTATTTCCACCTGCTCAAATAAAGCTGTAACATCTTTGTTACGCATCCGCACACAACCGTGAGAAACTGCCTGCCCTACTAAGTTTTCCTGCGGAGTGCCATGAAATCCAATTTGATTGCGTCCATCACTCCAGAAACCAATCCAAGCAACCCCTAAAGGATTATCTGGCCCTGAAGAAATAACCTTACCTGTAAACGGATTTTCCCAAGCTGGATTGCGTTCCTTGTGAAAAACTTTAAAATTACCTTTAGGAGTTTCCCATTTTGTTCTACCAATAGCAATGGGATATTTAGCGAGAACTTGATTTTTTTGATAAACATATACTCGGCGTTCACTTAGCTTAATCACTAACTGAGTAGCCAACTTGGGAGTAACAGATGATGCTTTCTGATCCTTATTAACAGATGATGGTTCTTTATAAGGTAGAAGTGGCCCTGGTTCCTCAATAGGAGGCAAATTTGTCAGAGGTCTTGTTTCTTGATTAGTTGTCGTGGTAGTTGTTGGGGTAGCAGTAACCTGTTGCTGAACCGAGCAAAGTAATACTGCTGCACTTAAGCCTAACAATAAGCAGCTTTTAAATCCCAAATTACCTTTAATCATTGCTGTTAAATTTATTATTTCTTAAACAATTTTTACTTTTCCATGATAGCAAGTTAAATCTATATAAGGTGTAAGTTTTATACATCCTTCTTTTTATAGATGTAATTTATGGCTTAAGGCTGGTTTACTAAGCTCAATTGTTAATGTTTTTCTTGATTAAAGCCTCCAATTTTAACTGCTGTTATACGACTAATGACTAATGCCTCTAGGCAGAGATATTTTTTAACCATCAAGCTTATTATTGGTAGTTGATTAGGGTCTAGACGATGGCTTGCTACTGAAGGACTCAATCGACAGATTTATCTATAAAAAAACTTTTTCTTTGGTGAGGTTGCAATGAGTTTTCAAAAAATAAAGATAGTCGGTGGTACAAGTCTGTCGTTGTTGCTGTTTGCCATCTCTGGCTATCCAGTTATGGCTCAAACTTCTAACCAGATGAGTCAGACAGGAACTACTACGGTTAATATGACAGCCGGACAATCAGTTCAAGGCACTGTCGTTAGTATAGTTGGTGATACCATCAGGATACGTTTAGCTAGTGGTGAACTGAGAGATATCACCATTTCTAGAGCAGATTCCCAAAGATTAAACTTGCAAATTGGAATGCCCATCGTTGCGACAATGGGCAGTAACGGCAATACAACCGTTGCCTTAGCTAGTGGGATGAATAGCAGTGCAATGGCAGCTAATACTAGCATGGACATGATGTCTCAGCAAGGGATGAGAGGTGTCATCAGAAATATTGTTGGCGATGTTGTCACCTTGGAATTACCTGACGGTACAACCCGTTCAGTTACAGTTAGCAAAGAGCAAAGGACACAACTCAACCTACGAGAAGGAATGATAGTTACCGCTAGGTCAATGACTAGCGGTAGTAACGGGGATGTCTTTATCGAAACGGCAAATAACAATATGGCATCTACTGGGATGATGAACGGTACGGTGAGAAGTATTGTTGGTGATGTCCTGACTATCACGATGCCCGACGGTTCAACCAGAGATGTAGTACTTAGTAGAGCCGATATAGACCGCTTAAATCTAGTTCCAGGGATGAACGTTTCTGTAATGATGAATGGTGGAAGTACTACTGTTTCATTAGTAAATGGAACACAGCAATCTACCATGATGACTAACAATAATAGTATCGGTACTACAGGTCAGCCAGAGATGATGGGTCAAAATAGCGACTCAACTGTAGTAGAAAGCCGTACTTCTATTTCTCAAACTACTACTGTATCGCCTACAACCACTCAGCCGTCTAATACTACGGTAAATACTACTCGCCGAGTACAATCTCGCCCTGTGAGAGCTTTGTGGTAAATTCAACATTTTACGTGCTGAATCAAAAATAATTAAGCACTAATAAAAAGTGGCACTGTTGGTTAAAAAGCAGTGTCACTTTTTATTAAGTACCTGAAATGAATGTAGAGACGTACCAATGAAAGTAGAAACATAACATGGTACCTCTCTACAAGGGTTATTAGGTAACGCACCTTTAATTTGTGTCGATGTCTAATCTTTATACAGCCTCATACAACAGAAAGTAAGGGCGGGTTTATGACTATTGTTGATATGAATATAAGCTGTTCTGTCAACCCGCCCCTACTGCTATAAACAAGTAATTATGCTCAATGGTAGATATCTGCTACAGTCAGGTAGGGTAAAATTTGCCCCAGTCTTTGATTTGAATCATCGCGCTTGATGCGACTGAGCCAATTTCAAGGATTTTATCACTTGGCAATGTTAAAAATAGTAAGGCACGGCTTCGCTGCTAGGTGTTGGGATAGTTAAGGATGTAGGTGTGGGAATCAAACCGATAGACAGAGTGCAGCTAAGTCTCGCAGTATTTGCTGCAAAAACGATTACATCTGCGATTAGATTATTACGTTTGGGAGCAGCGAGTGTTCTCCCAGGTACGATCGCAGTACGCATTCAGCCTCAAGTACTGTCGCTGCTATGTCGTCAAGTTAAATACGGTGTAATTATTATTGCTGGGACGAATGGGAAAACTACAACATCCCTGCTATTGCGAACACTGCTAGAGCGTGCGGGCTGGCGTGTTACCCATAATTCTACAGGAGCTAATCTCCAAAATGGGTTAATTACTGCATTGCTGGATGATACTAATCTTACAGGTAAGCTAAAAGCTGATTATGCAATCTTAGAAGTAGATGAAAATGCCTTACCCAAGGTAGTACTACAAATTCAGCCTAAGTATATTTTGTGTTTGAATTTATTTCGCGATCAGTTAGATCGATATGGTGAAGTAGATTTAATTAGTCAGCGTTGGCAAAAAGTCATCGCACAGTTACCCACTGAAACGGCGGTAATTTTGAATGGTGACGACCCAACGTTATCTTATTTAGGTCAGCAGTTACCACAAAATATTTTATCTTTTGGCTTGAGTGAGCCAAAGGAATATTTAGAAGAAATCCCCCATGCGGTAGATTCAATTTATTGTCCTAGTTGTGGCGATCGCTTAGATTATCAAGGTGTTTATTTATCTCATTTGGGTGATTTTAAATGTCCTAGTTGTAGTTTTAAGAAAAGCAATTTAGCAATTGATAGTCGAGAATGGCCACAGATTTTAATTGGAATTTATAACAAATACAATACTCTCGCGGCTGTGTTGGCAGCGCAAAAAATTGGAGTTGCAAAAGAGGTTATTTTAGAGACAATTAAAAACTTTCAAGCTGCTTTTGGTCGTGCTGAAGAATTAGAGTATAACGGCAAAAAAGTTAGAATCTTGTTATCTAAAAATCCCGTCGGGTTGAATGAAACTATCCGCGCTGTTAATCAAATTAAAGCAGCAGGTAAGGCATCTACAACTTTGATGGTGTTGAATGACAGAACACCTGATGGTACAGATGTATCTTGGATTTGGGATGTAGATACAGAGAAGTTAGTGGAGTTAGGGGGGACGATTGTTGTCAGTGGCGATCGCGTCTATGATATGGCTTTGCGTCTACGTTATAGCCAAAAGAATTTAGATAGTAAATTGAATTTAATTGTAAAAGAAGATTTAAATGAAGCGATCGCCACTGCTTTAGAACACACTTCAGCAGATGAAACCCTTCATATTGTGCCTACTTATTCGGCAATGTTGGAAGTAAGAGAAATATTAACTGGGCGTAAGATTCTTTAAATATTTGCTGGAGGTAGGATGAATACTGAGCAGTTTGAACTAACAATTGGTTGGCTGTACCCTAATTTAATGAGTACCTATGGCGATCGCGGTAATGTGATTTGCATACAACAACGCGCACAATGGCGGGGTTACAATGTGCAAGTTTTACCCTTAGATCAAAACGCATCTGTAGAAGATATACACAAAGTAGACGTGATCGTTGGTGGTGGCGCACAAGACAGGCAGCAAGAAATTGTCATGCGTGATTTAAGCGGAGCCAAGGCAGATGCAATGCGGGAAAAACTAGAAGCGGGTACGCCTGGGGTGTTTACTTGTGGCTCACCTCAACTACTAGGACACTACTATGAACCTGCTTTGGGTGAACGCATTGACGGACTTGGTTTGTTAGATTTGGTGACTAAGCATCCTGGGGCAGATGCAAAGCGGTGTATTGGTAATGTGGTGATTGAGGTAAGTGCATCTCAGTTGGCACAGGATTTAGAAAAAATGTTGGGTAGTGTACCGCTAATCATTGGTTTTGAAAATCATGGCGGTAGAACTTATTTAGGGAAAGTGGAAGCGTTGGGGCGCGTGGTTAAAGGGTATGGCAACAATGGGGAAGATGGGATGGAAGGAGCATTTTATCGCAATGCGATCGCCACTTATTCTCATGGCCCCTTATTACCCAAAAATCCCTTTCTCGCAGATTGGTTAATTCAGACAGCATTTAAGCAAAAGTATCAAACTGAAATATCACTTTCATCGTTAGATGATACTTTGGCAAATCAGGCAAGGGAAGCAATGTTTAAACGCTTGGGAGTTAATACGCCAGCAGTTGTGTAGAGGTAGAATATTTCTAACCTATCCGACAACTGGTTGAAAGAGATTTTTACCACAGATAAACACAGATGGACACAGATAAATATAGAGGTTTATTCACCATCAAATAGATTTTGAAAGATAGGCTCTAAAACATAGTTGTCTTTTCTCGTAAAATTTGCATGACAGCATTGTGATTAGCGGGTGTAATTACAGCTTTAATCCACTCACCGAAATCAACTACAATTAAGCGGTTTTTATTTGGGCGTTGCACATCCAAATGAAACCAATAAGGTGCTAAACCCATGCCCCAAAGTCTCAAACCTCCCATCAACAAATCCATTGGCTCTTCTTCAATGCGCTGGATAGCTGTATAGGGAATTCGCTTACTGCCGAAAGGAAAGTAGTATTGATGAATGGTTATAGCATCATCATCACAAGTAACATACTCATCTTCGTAAAGTATTGCCATAAAATTACTCCTACTCGTAATTACAGAGATTAGAGGGACTGGTTTTTGGAATAATTTATCTGTTAATTGCACATAATGTAGAGACGCGTTCGCGTAGCGCATAATTTCGCGTCTCTACTTCTATAAATAGCCTATTAATCCTATCGCCTACAATTTTAGCAATCCTAACTTACCTGTGCGATGATCGTGCGGTGACGTGGGCTATTACAGGTAATAATAGGTTTGTTAAAACCAGCATCTATTAACGCTTGTTCAATATCAAAAGAAAAGTACTCATCCAAGTAGGGTTCGGTACTTTTCAGCAAAGTTAAGATGTAAGGCGGCATTTTAGAATAAATTTCTGATTTGGGATTCATATCCATGATGGATATATACCCATTAGGACGCAGTAAACGTCGCATTTCACGGAAAATCTCTTTACTGGCAAACTGTGGTAGTTCGTGATACAGCAAAAATGTAGAAACTAAATCAAATGAAGCTTCTGGTAAATTAGTATTTTCAGCCGCAGCATTAACCCACTTAATATTGGCATGGCGTTGTTGTGAGTTGTATTGTGCAACGGCTAAAAAGTAAGGGGATAAATCTAAACCTGTAATATTTGCTTGAGGATAAAGTTCTTGCAGTGCAAAAGTACTCATCCCCACACTACAACCTACATCTAAAATATCTTTAGGTGCGTTAGTAAATGAGCTTTTCAGTACCTCATGGTAACTTTCCCGTAGCTTGGCATCACCTTCTGCACCAGCACCTTGCCAAATTCCAGCATGAACAGCACGGGCGGCAACTGATACCTCTAATGCAGGGAACCAGCCTAAATTACCTTCATCATAGGCATGGAATGTCCGCAGATAGTATTCAGGATAAGTGAGATCGGGGTTTTTTACTTCAGCTAAGTATTTATCCCAGTCAATTTTTTGTAAATCTTCTACTTCTTGCCGCCAATATACTCCAATTTTTTCTGCCCGCTTAATCATCATTGTACGAGCTTGCTGCTTGGCTAAATTTGCTAAGGGCTTAACGGATAGTAACCCATTGACGAGTTTAGAAGTAAATGTAGTATCAGTTTTGACAGCAGTAGTCATAGTCAAAGCGCATAAATCGGCAATTTAAATATTAGACGGTATTTTGTTTGCGCGTGGGATGAATTGCGCTAAAAGGTAAAGTAGTTGGAATGCAACTCGGTATGATAACTTCAGGGTCTTCTATTAGAACAGTTAAGTTTTGATACTAAGATTACATCCTAGTAGCCAGTTTACCGAGCCATCGGCATCTTGAGAAATGTCCCCAACTATCGAAATTTTAATTATTCTTCTTTTGACTATCGTGAGTGCCATTTTTGTGATGTCAGAGATGGCTATTGTCTCGTCGCGGAAGGTGCGACTACAAAATATGGCTAACCAGGGAGATGCCAAAGCTAATGTGGCATTGAAGCTGGCTAACGATCCTAATCAGTTTCTGGCTACTGTTCAGGTGGGGATAACACTAATTATTATCGTGTCTGGTGCTTTCGGTGAAGGAACGATATCTAAGAGGCTACTGCCTCTTTTAAAAAATGTTCCTTTACTAGCGCGTTATAGTGATGCGATCGCTTCTACAATAGCCATTATGTTAATCACCTATCTAACGCTGGTGATTGGCGAATTAGTTCCTAAACGCTTGGCATTAAACAACCCAGAACGCATTGCTGCTGCTCTCGCCATCCCCATGCGGATGTTTGCTAAGGTTGCTTCCCCTATTGTTCATATCTTAAGTGCTTCAACTGATACAGTAGTACGTTTGATTGGCATCCAACCATCAACAGACCCACAAGTAACTGAAGAAGAAATCAAAGTTTTGATCGAGCAAGGTACAGAAGCGGGGACGTTTGAGGAAGCAGAACAAGACATGGTAGAACGGGTGTTTCGCTTGGGCGATCGCCGCATTAGTGCTTTAATGACACCAAGACCTGATATTATCTGGCTGGATTTAGAAGATTCTTCTGAGATCAACCGCCTAAAAATGCTCGATAGCGGTCATTCTCGGTTTCCAGTTTGCCAAGGCGACCTGGATCACGCTTTAGGCGTAATTCATGTCACTGATTTGTTATCTCGCTGTCTCGCCAGTCAATCACTTGATCTAACTGTATCTTTGCGACAACCATTATATGTGCCAGAAAGTACTCGTGGCTTGAAAGTTTTAGAGTTATTCAAGCAAACTGGTACTCATATTGCCTTAGTAGTAGACGAATACGGCGTTATTCAAGGATTAGTTACTCTCAACGATATCTTAGAAGAAATAGTCGGCGATCTTCCTTCAATTGAACAGCACGAAGAGCCGCTAATTGTGCAACGAGAAGATGGTTCTTGGTTGCTAGATGGGATGTTGTCTGTTGAAGAATTTGTGGAACTGTTCGAGGCTGATGAGATATCTGCCGAGCAAAGAGGCAATTATCATACATTGGGTGGCTTTGTAATTATGCAACTCGGTCGTATTCCTACTGCTGCGGATCATTTTGAGTGGAATGGTTTACGTTTGGAAGTCATGGATATGGATGGCAATCGAGTTGATAAAGTACTGGTGATGCCAATAACAGATGCACCTTTTGATTCAAGAAATGAAGATTAAACAAGCTTCGATTCTTGAATTGCTGCCTGAATGATTTATTTTTTGAATGGCATTGTTAATTGACTCAAATAATGCGGAAACTGCTAAGGAGATTAGGGAGGAGTAGAATTAATATACCCTCAATCTCTACTAGGATGGCGAAACAAGCGCGAAACGCTTCCCTAGTTCTGAATCTTAGGAGTTACGCTGTGAACGTGCAAAAATTCGACCAGAGAATAGAAAATATCCAACAGCGTTTGAGTGATTGCCAGCAATTTATCAGTCAAATACGTTCACAGCCAATAGAACCAGAAATAAGCGCTGTTGATCTGGCAACAATTTTAACCGAATTACAAACACTTACAGCCGAACTGCAACAGCAGCATCAGCCCTTAAGGAATGAATTACTAGACAGCGAACAAGAATTTCGTAAAATGACTGAGACCGCGCCTGTAATGATTTGGATGTCACGAACAGATGCGCTTCGTTATTACTTTAACCAACCTTGGCTAGAATTCACTGGACGTACATTAAAACAAGAACTTGGAAATGGTTGGACACAAGGAGTTCATCCTGAAGATTTTCAACGCTATTTAGATATTTATCTATCAGCTTTTAATCAGCGCCAAAAATTCAAAATGGAATATCGTCTGAGGCGTACTGATGGTGAGTATCGCTGGATATTAGATACAGGTGTACCTAGATTCGATACTAACGGTAATTTTATTGGTTATATTGGCTCTTGCGTTGATATAAATTACCATCAACAAATAGAACTAGAATTGTTACAACGGGAAAATTATTTAGCTGCACTTGTAGAAGTTCAGCGCCTATTGTTAATACATCCTAATTGCCAAGATTGCTATTCCCAAATTTTGGAAATATTAGGAAAAATAGCAGGTGCTAGTCGCACTTATTTATTTGAAAATTATCTGGATGCTGCGGATAATTTATTAATGAGTCAACGAGCCGAGTGGTGTGCCGAAGGCATCAAACCAGAAATTGATAACGAAAAGTTACAAAATTTATCTTATGATGAATTTTTTCCTCGTTGGGCAAAAGCCTTAACATTGGGGGAAATCATTGCTGGAATTGTGACAGAATTTCCAGATTCGGAACGGTTGATTTTAGAGCCTCAAGGTATATTATCAATTTTAATTTTACCTTTGATAGTTAATGGTAATTTTTTTGGTTTTGTAGGCTTTGATAATTGCTTAGAAGCACGAGCATGGAAACCATCAGAAGTAGATTTATTACAAGCAGCAGCAGCAGCAATTTGTTTAGCCCAGGAACGCCACCATATAGAAAAAGCTTGGCAAGAAAGTGAAAATAGATTTCGAGCTACTTTTGAGCAAGCTGGTGTTGGTATTGCTCATATAGGCATTAATGGTCAATGGTTACGGGTTAATCAAAAGCTTTGTGAGATTGTTGGCTATACATATCAAGAATTGCGAGAGCTAACCTTTCAAGATATTACTTTTCTTGAAGATCTAGATCTTGATCTGAAGTATTTTCGTCAGATGTTAACCAATGAAATTTCAAATTATTCAATTGAAAAGCGCTATGTTTGCAAAAATCATTCAATTATTTGGATTAACTTAACTGTTTCGTTAGTGCGATCGCCATCTGGTAAGCCTGAGTATTTTATTAGTGTAGTTGAAGATATTAGCGATCGCCGTCAGACAGAAGAGGCACTAAAACTTTCTCAACAGCGCTTGCAGTTGATTATGAATAGTATTCCACAAGGGATATTTTGGAAGGATAAAAACTCTGTTTATTTAGGTTGTAATTATAATTTTGCTATTGATGTTGGTTTAATAGCGCCTGAAGAAATAGCTGGTAAAACTGATTACGAATTGTGTTTTACCCAGGAAGAAGCTGAATTTTCTCGCCAAGTGGATCAACGGGTAATCGAAACCAAAAGACCCCAGTATCACATCATCAAAACTCACATCCAAGCAGATGGTAGACACGCTTGGATAGAAACTAATAAAATTCCCCTTCATGATCCTGAAGGTAATATCATCGGTGTTTTAGGTACTTATGAAGATATTACACAGCGTAAGCAAACTGAGGAAGCGTTACGCCAAAGTGAGCAACGCTATCGGCAAATGTTTGAGAATAATCAGGCGCTCAAATTGTTGATCGATCCTGCATCTGGAAAAATTGTAGACGCTAACCCAGCAGCAGCTAAATTCTACGGCTACCAACTGGAATATCTTAAACAACTCAAAATAACAGATATCAATATATTGTTGGAAGAACAAGTAGCTGTAGAAATGCAAAACGCACTTTCAGAGCGGCGATCATACTTTTTATTTCGCCACAAACTTGCTGATGGAGAAATTAGAGATGTGGAAGTTTACAGCAGTCCCATCTATATTCAAGGAAAAATATTACTTTACTCAATTATTCATGACATTACAGAGCGTAGACGTGCCGAAACTGCTCTGCAACAAGCTAAAGATGAACTAGAAATTCGAGTAGTAGAGCGTACTGCTGAATTAAGAGAAAGTATTGTTCAACTTTCTCAAGAAATTGCTGAACGTGAAAAAGTTGAGGCAGCATTAAGAGAAAGTGAAGCACGGTTTCGGCTGTTAGCTGAAAACTCTACTGATATGATTTCACGCCATACTCCAGATGGAACTTATCTGTATGTTTCACCAGCTTGTTATACATTGATTGGATATCAGCCGGAAGACCTTGTAGGTGTTATGTCTTATGAGTTATTCCATCCAGATGATTTAGCTGCGATCGCACGAATCCATGAATACACTTTAAACCAACCAGATGTTTACACAATTAGTTATCGCATCCGTCATCAAGATGGTCGCTATATTTGGTTTGAATCAACCGTTCGTAGTGTATGGGATGAAACAGGTATTATAGAAATTCACGTTGCTTCACGAGATATTACTCAACGTCAGCAAGCGCAAGAAACAAGTACTATGTTAGCTACTGCGGTAGAACAAGCAGCAGATGCGATTGAAATTACTGATGCTCAGGCTAGATTTCAGTATGTTAATCCAGCATTTGAAAAATTGACAGGATATACATTAGCAGAAGTGCAACAACAAACTCCTGCAACTTTCTTAAGAGGAGAAGATAATGATGCTTTCTATCAAATGATCTGGGATACGGTTTCCAGTGGTCAAGTATGGACTGGCACTATGATTGGCAAACGTAAAGATGGCTCAGTTTATGACCAAGAAGCAACTATCTCTCCTGTACATAGTTCAACAGGTGTAATTACTAACTATGTAGCTGTCAAACGCGATATTACTGAGCGCAAGCGAGTAGAAGCTCAGATGCAGAAAGCTTTAGAACAAGCTAGAGAACTCAGTGAACTCAAGTCTCGCTTTGTCTCAATGACTTCCCACGAGTTCCGCACTCCGCTAACTATCATGCTTTCCTCAGCCAACCTCCTACAACTTTACAGATACAAGTGGACTGAAGAAAAAAAACTGATCCATTTTCAACGCATTCAAATTGCTGGACAACGCATGACTGATTTACTCAATGATATTTTGCTTTTAGGAAAAGCAGATGCGGATAAACTTGAGTCTCACCCACATCCCATCAATTTAGTGCAATTTTGCCGAGAAATCATTGCAGATTTGGAACTGACTGATAACGCTCAACATCCGATTACGTTTATTAGTCCTGATACTGATGCTGATGCCTGCATGGATCAAAACCTGCTTCAACGGATTTTGAGTAATTTGCTCTCTAATGCTCTTAAATATTCTCCTGTTGGGAGCAAAGTGCTATTTCAGCTAAGTTATGAAAATCAAACGGCAGTTTTTCAGGTGCAAGACTACGGTATTGGTATTCCCCTAGCAGATCAACAAGGACTATTTGAATCTTTCCAACGCGCTAGTAATGTTGGAACAATCCCTGGAAGTGGTTTGGGACTGGCGATTGTTAAAAAGTGTGTGGACTTACAGGGGGGAGAGATTGCTATTAGTAGTGAGGCTGGAGTAGGTACGCAGATCACTGTCAGCCTACCCTTATGGCAATAAAATCAGGAATTCAGTATTTTAAGTACAGAATGAGGATTGCAGGAAAGCAGGAGGAGGAAACAGGCGTAAGTTTAATTCATAATTATGACGACATACTTATGAATTGAAAACAGGTAAAACGATAGTAAGGAATAGATAATCTGAGCAAAGACCACTGGCATAAGTTGAGCAATTTTGTATTTCATCTGCGTACCCTACCGGAAGCGCTGCGCGCTATATCGGCGGTTAATTTAAATCCTGAAACCCAAGAAAATAATTTTTGCAACAAGTCTAATTATTTCACTCAAATAGTAGGTTAAAGGTTTTATGAATACAATTTTAGTAATTGAAGACGAAGAATTAGTCAGGGAAAATATTTTGGATTTATTAGATGCAGAAGGTTTTGATACTATCAATGCTTCTAATGGTACTATCGGCGTTGAGCTTGCCAAGAAACAAAAGCCAGATTTAATTATTTGTGATGTGATGATGCCAGATATTGACGGTTATGGTGTCTTAAATATCCTGCGTCAAAATTTAGAAACAGCAACAATTCCTTTTATTTTTTTGACTGCTAAAGCTGAGAAATCTGACTTTCGCCAAGGAATGAATTTGGGGGCTGATGATTATCTCACTAAACCATATCAACCTGATGAACTGCTAGGAATAATCACTACTCGACTGAAAAAAAGGCAAGCGATCGCACTAGAATACAAACGCTCAGTAAAATCTCAGTTCCCAAATAATTCTAATCAAACAAAATTGGAATCTAGTTTGCGTCTTGCCTTAGAACGGCAAGAATTTGAGATTTATTACCAACCTCAAATTAGTCTTCAGACTGGCAAAATAATTGGTGCAGAAGCTCTATTGCGTTGGCATCAACCAGAACAAGGTTTAATTCCTCCCGTAGAATTTATTCCAATAGCTGAAAGAACTAATTTAATTATTCCTATTGGTGAATGGGTGTTAAGAACTGCTTGTCAGCAAATAAAAAATTGGCAAAATTTATTTCCAAAATTTTCTAATTTTAAAATTGCCGTGAATGTCTCAGCAGTTCAGTTTAATCAAAAAGATTTTACCGCTATAATTCTTGATACCTTGTCTAAAACAAATCTTCATGCTACTTGTTTAGAGTTAGAGTTGACTGAAACCACGATTATGAAAAATGTCAAGTCAGCAATTCAAATTATGAATAACTTTAAATCATTAGGGATTTGCATCTCTATTGATGATTTTGGAATTGGATATTCTTCTTTAAGCTATGTACAAGACTTTAATTTTGATACATTAAAAATTGACAGAGCTTTTGTAAAAGATGTTACCAGTAATCCCAAGACTGCTGCTCTAACTCAAGCTTTAATTGGAATGGCACGTAGCTTAAATTTAAATGTGATTGCTGAAGGGGTAGAAACTGAAGAAGAATTAAAATTTTTATTAGTACAAGGTTGTGATGCTATGCAAGGTTATTTATTTAGCCGTCCTTTACCAGTTAAAGCTTTTGAGCAATTATTGCAATCAAATAAATTTTTGTCTACTTCCCATACTTAATTAATCACAAATAATCATTGAGTAAGATTTGAAAATAAAGCGATAACAAAAGATACTTAAGCAATTTGAGCATAATCATCGTGCTGATGCGATCGCACATTTATTCTCTCAAGGACATAATTTAAAGTTAATGGTACAAACAGCAGCACCACACTCATAAACGACTATAGTTGATATAAAAAATAAAATTGGCTTCTCGATCACTTTAAATTAAATTTGCTATATATTAGCTAACTTAACATAAAATGGTATAATATTTAACCCTCCAAATTACTTACCCAATGTTAACGCCGAGATATCGGCTTGAGAAACAGCCAACTCACAAAGAAGAAAGCGGCGGTAAATAATTGAGTGATATCTAACGCAGATAGATAACCATCGGATAAAGAAGCAATACTTCTATCTACGATTCCAAATAGCCAAGAAGAAATACCGAAAAACCAAATACCACTTCTGAGACTACCTAAAAAATCTGTTGCACGCTGTTTGCTCATAAATTTATCCTTCGGAATAATTTTAAGGAATTAGGGCTTTGGTTCAAATCTTTAACTCCTTTTGCTGCTATGTTAAAAAATGTTGAAAGTACTTGCCATAATTCCCCAGATATATATTGCAAAAAGGTAACAAAAGTAACTTTTTTAAGACTGAGGCAAAAAAATTAATTTATAAACCCACAGATAGAGGTATTAATACTCATTAAAAGCTTGAAATGAACTAATGAGCTTTTAGCAGAGGAAGAATGGGGAAAGTTTCTACCACAAAAACTGCCAGCAACACTGCTAAATCTAGTAAAGAAAGTATTTGGACACGCTTTGAGGCAAAACAGGTAACGGCTAAAAAGCCCCGCCCTCGCCGTTTCCGTTGGGTAGTAGATGCGGCATTACCTTTAGCCCTTACTATTACGGCTGGTATTGCTGTCTTGTTGCCAGCTTCCCTACCAATACAGGCACGTTTAGCATTATTCGCCTTTATTTTAGCGGCGATTTTGTGGTCAACAACATCTATCAGTGCAGATTATATTGCGCTGCTAACAATGATGTTGTTAATTTTGGCTGGTGGTAGCCCCCAAGAACAGTTATTTGATGCCCTTGCTTCAGATGTAGTTTGGTTAATGATTGGTGCGTTTATTTTGGGGGGTGCGGTTCAAAAAACGGGTTTAGCTGCGCGACTAACTCAATTAGTTGTAGCTAGAGCAAAAACTGTTCGGAGTGTTTTTTGGCTACTGACAACAGTATTAATTCCCTTGTCTTTTTTAATTCCTTCTACTTCTGGACGTGCAGCCGTAGCTATTCCAGTTTTTCGGAGTATTGCAGATGCAGCACAGGATAGAAAAATTATCCGTGCTTTAGCAATATTGATGCCAACAATTATTTTAGTATCAACAATTGTGGCATTAGTAGGCGCAGGCTCTCATTTAGTTGCTAACGATTTACTCAATCAAATTTCTAAACAACGCATTTCATTTACTCAATGGGCGCTTTATGGTTTGCCATTTGGAACTGCTGCAAGTTATGCGTCTTGTTGGGTAGTTATGCGGTTATTTTTAGATAAAAATCGCCTTGACCGTTCCTTAGAAATACCACAATTTAAACAAAAACCTTTGTCTGTAGCTGAGTGGAAAACACTAATTGTAGTTGGAGTAATGATGGCACTATGGCTAACAGAAAGTTGGCATGGATTAGAGATTGCCACAGTTAGTGTCGTGGGTGCTTTGGTATTAACTTTGCCTGGATTTGGGGTGTTGAAGTGGAAAGAAGGACTGAAAGCAGTTTCTTGGAATTTAATTATTTTTGTTGGTGCTGCTTTGGTTTTAGGACGGGCATTAATTGATTCAGGTGCAGCGCAATGGATTATCGATCAAATTTTCGCAATTAGCAATATTGCCTCTGCGGAATCACGTCCGTTAATTCTACTGTTGCTGGCGTTTATTTCCCTAACTTCTCATATATATATGACTTCGCATACTGCGAGGGCGGCGGCGTTAGTACCTGCTTTGTTATACCTGGGGAGCAGTTTGCAACTAAATCCAGTTGCGGTTTTATTTATTGGCACTGTAGGAATGGATTATTGTTTAACTTTTCCTGTTAGTTCTAAAGCGTTGTTAATGTTTCAAGAGTTAGAAGGTGAAACTTATCAACCTTCAGATTTATTACGTTTAAGTGCAGTGTTGTTAATTGTTCATTTAGTGCTAATAATGCTGTTTTATTACGGTTACTGGCGTTGGATAGGTTTAAAATTATGAAGTTACGACAAAAATTATTATCTACATTTAGTGGTTTAGCTTTACTTGCATTGGTGACGGCGGGGGTAACTGGATGGTCAACGCTAAAATGGCAAGGAAGTAATGAACAATTACAAAGGCATTACCAACGCAGTTTGTTGTTACAACGGGTAAGAGCAGCCGTGTTTCGTGCTTTTAAAGAAGTTCCTGATGCAGTAACAGGAGATGATCCTAATTCTAGAGAGGAGTTTGATCAATATTTAGCCCCAGCAGAGGCAGATTTTCAGCGTTGGGCTGCATTAGCAGATACAGATGCAGAAAAACAACAAGTACAACAGGTGCGTAATGCTTATAACCAATTAATAAAAGAGGCGCGTACAGCTTTTAAGTTAGTTGAAGCAGGTAGGCGAAAAGAAGCTACAGTTTTGATGGAAGGGAAACTGGAAGATAAAAATTTTGTAGATTTTCAAAAATTTACAGATCAGGCGGTAGAATCTGACCGAAATTATCGTCAGGTCGTTTCAAATCAAGTTCGGAATACTAGAGAAACGGCGCAATTAGTGTTAGCGATCGCATCTTTCGGTACTATCTCTTTAATATTACTATTAGCAGCTTATCTAGCTGCTGATTTATTCGCACCTTTGCGGGAAATTGAACAAGCACTTGATGATGTAGCTAAAGGCGATTTGCAACGACGTTTAGATGCAGAACGTTCAGATGAAATAGGTGCGATTAATAAAGCTTTTAATAATATGCTGGAAGCAATGCGAGAACGTGAGCAGTATTTAGGACTTACGGCTGTACCAGTTAACGCAAATGATAGTAATGATGGCGTAACATTAGAAAATATGCCATCGCGGTTAATGCTACATCAATTAGTATCGCAGTTGCGATCGCGTGTTACTCAACTTCATAGCGATAATGAATCTAATGGCAATGGTGCTACGGCTGTTCAACAAAAGCAAGATTTAATCGCACAACTTGATGATTTATTACAAGCAGTATCGCGAATTACAGAGTTTGGTTTTCCCTTAGATCTGAATTTAGCCAGAACTGATATTAGAGCTTTACTTTACGAAGTCTTACTTCGTTTTCACGATCAGTTAGTGCAAAGCGGGGTTAGTTTTGAATTAGATATCGCACCAGAAGTTAATCAAGCAGTTGTAGATAAATTAAAGTTGCGCGAAGCTTTAGCAGAGTTAATCCGCAATGCGATTAATGCCCTACCAGAACAAGGAGGACGTTTAGGAATACGTGCATCTATAGCTGATGAAGGCACGCAATTAATTATCGAAGTAGCGGATAACGGCAAAGGAATTGAACAGCCATTAATTAATCAAGCTTTTGCTAGTTTAGATAGCGTTCGCGTAGCGACTCCGCAGGAGTATCGCACTCAGCCCACTGTCGGATTAAAACTTACTAAAGCAATTGTTGAACAACACGGCGGTCATTTGATAATTAATAGTCAACCCAATCAAGGAACTTATGTTCAAATGCAATTGCCTTTACGCAATCAGTGAGGAGGACAGAGGAGATCAGGGAGATTTTGACTGTTAACTGATAAAGATCATCCTGGCAATTATAACCGTAGGTATACACACTTATAAGATTTAATTCTCACAATTAGCGTAATCCGATAACAAACATCAACACCAGGAGATGCTTATGTCCTTACGTATTTTAATAGCGCCCTCTGGTTTTAAAGAAAGCTTAGAAGCAGACGAGGTAACAGATTGCATCGCTACAGGCATACTGCGAGTTTTACCTGATGCGGAAATTCAAAAAGCGCCTTTGGTTGATGGTGGTGAAGGTTTTACCAAAGCTTTAGTTGCAGCAACAGGCGGTACATTACACCATCTTACGGTTACGGGGCCTGTAGGACAGCCTGTAAAATCGCATTTTGGTTTTTTGGGTGGTACAGATACCAAAACAGCAATATTAGAAATGGCAGCCGCCGCAGGATTGCGGCTTGTTCCTCGAAATGTCCGCGATCCTCTCGTCACTACTACTTATGGTGTTGGTGAATTAATTAAAGCTGCCCTGGATGCTGGTGCTGAACGCTTATTAATTGGCTGTGGTGATTCTGGCACAAATGATGGTGGTGCAGGTATGGCACAAGCGTTAGGTGTGCATTTACTAGATGCAGATGGAAACGAATTAGGGTTAGGTGGTGGTGAACTGCCAAAATTAGCGCGAATTGATATGAGCGATCGCGATCCTCGACTAGCATCAGTGCAAATTGATGTTGCTTGCAATTGGCATAATGTTTTATGCGGCGATCATGGCGTGGCGCGAGTTTTTGGCCCCCAAAAAGGTGCATCCCCAGAAACAGTAGAAAAACTTGCTACAGCATTAGATAATTATGCGACTGTAATTGACCGCGATTTGGGAATAGATGTGCGAGAAATGCCAGGAAGTGGCGCATCTGGGGGATTAGGCACAGGTTTACACGCCCTGCTAGGTGCAAAGCTGCATTCTCGCTATGACATTGTGATGAAATATTTGGAAATTGATAGTTTATTGCATGATGTTGATTTAGTAATTACAGGCGAAGGTTGCATTGATCGCCAAACACCGAAAGGTAAAATTCCCGCAGAAGTAGCAAGACGCGCTAAAAAATATAATTTACCTGTGATTGCTTTAGTTGGTTCAATTGGCAAAGATGCTGAAATGAATTATCAGCATGGCATTGATACATTTTTTAATATTTTGGATCAACCTTGTGATTTAACTGATGCGATCGCCAATGCACCCGAATTACTCACTCAAGCAACAGAAAGAGTCATGCGCTCTATTTTAATTGGTCAAAAACTTACTCAACAGACAGCTAAAACTCCTACAAGTAGCAGTGAAGAATATCAACTAATTAATGAGAAACATTTAGCAGTTTGATCGCAAGAGAGGAGGGGGGAGGGAGGAGAGAAGAGGATATCCAGCCAGTTTTATTCAAATATCATCTGCATTTCTGTTAAAAAAGCTGACTGCTAATAGCTGACTGCTGACCGCTATAATAAAACTTACGCTTAATTTTTATTTGAGGAAAATTTAAAAAACTATTTCAAAACCATGATGATGTACTGCTATTTAAGTTAATTTTTGTAAATCGTTTATTAATAAAAGTAATTATATTTAAAGATTGTAAATCCTTGTGAATAGCTTGCATCGCCTAATTCGTAATCAGTGTCAGGGATTTGAGCTTTCACTGGAAGAATTTATAAAATTTATATACAAATCAAAATTTGAAAGATTTTTGGGCATACTATACACAAGCTAACTTAATCTGAGTTTCAGGGCATAATTTTATTTCTAACTCTTACTTAAATTAGTTATCAGTCAACTGTTATCAGTTAACCGTCATGTCTGCGTTAACTGATAACTATTAAAGTCGTCTGTTTTTAAGTACCTAACTATTAGTAAGTATAACTTTTGTATGTAATAAATACCTATAGCCGCTAATTTTTTAAGCGATCGCCCGTTGTTAAAGTGCCATCCTAAACCACAGTAGGACTGGATTATACAACATGGTTACACGAGGTGAAAAATCTTACCTCAACCTAAATATAGATATTGCTCATAGCTATTAGGAGAAAATTTTTATGAATGCTAGTTTAGCAGGATATCAATTAACGGAAACTATTCACACAGGGGCAAACAATGTCATTTATCGCGCTTATCGAGAATTAGATCGTGTTAGTGCGATCGCTAAAACTATGCTCGCTGAATATCCTACCATAGAAGATATTACTCGTTTGCGCCACGAATACCAAATTCTCCAACCGTTAAATATTCCAGGGATAGTTAAAGTTTATAGTCTAGAAAATTATCAGAATGGTTTAGCACTAATAGTAGAAGATTTTGGCGGCGACTCTCTGGATCATTTAATTAAATCTCAAGTTATCCCTATTTCATCATTTCTTCCTATAGCTATTCAACTGCTTTCTGCACTAGCAGAACTGCATAAACATAATATTATTCATAAAGATATTAAACCGCACAATATCGTTATTAATACCGCCACAAATACTGTTAAATTTATTGACTTTAGTATTGCTTCACGTTTAGAGCGAGAAAACGCCAGTTGCAGTCATCCAGACTTATTAGAAGGCACACTGGCTTATATGTCACCAGAACAAACTGGTAGAATGAATCGCTCAATTGACTATCGCACAGATTTTTATTCTTTGGGCATTACTTTTTATGAAATGCTGACAGGTTCCTTGCCTTTCCAGGCTACAGAACCATTAGAATTAGTTCATTGCCATATTGCTCAACAACCACTACCACCGCATCAAATAAATCCTGAAATTCCAGAAGTAATTTCAAGGATTGTAATGAAATTATTAGCGAAAAATGCGGAAGATCGTTATCAAAGTGCTGACGGTCTAAAATTTGACCTAGAAACCTGTTTGATGCAATTACAAGCTAACGGGAAAATTGATAATTTTATTCCAGGGAATGCTGATAAAGCAGGTCAATTATTAATACCACAAAAACTTTATGGACGTGAAAAAGAAGTAAACACCCTAATGGCAACATTTGAGCGTGTTGCAGGCGGTACTACTGAAATTATGCTGGTTTCGGGTTATTCCGGTATTGGGAAAACAGTATTAGTCAATGAAGTTCATAAACCCATTGTGCGACAACGCGGTTATTTTATCTCAGGTAAATTTGACCAGTTTAAGCGCAATATTCCCTATGCTTCTTTAATTCAAGCTTTTCAGTCATTAATTAAACAATTATTAACTGAAAATGCCGCACAAATTCAAACTTGGAAATCAAAATTATTATCTGCTTTAGGTGAGAACGGACAAATAATTATTGATGTGATTCCCGAAGTAGAATTAATTATTGGTTCTCAGCCAGCAGTACCAGAATTAGGGGCGACAGAAGCACAAAACCGTTTTAGTCGAGTATTTAAACAATTCATTGGCATATTTACAACTAAGGAACATCCTCTAGTTATCTTCCTAGATGATTTACAATGGGCGGATTCAGCTTCACTGAATTTAATTGAGTTGTTAATAACTGATACAGATAGCGAATACTTGTTGTTGATTGGAGCGTATCGAGATAACGAAGTTTCGCCAACCCATCCGTTAATGATGAGTTTAGAGAAAATTCACTCATCTGGTGCAACAGTAAATAATATTGTGTTAGCACCGTTAAAGTTATCTGATGTAGAAACATTAGTAGCTGATACTTTTGATGACAGAGAAAAAACCAAACCGCTTGCCGAGTTACTTTTTAATAAAACAGGTGGTAATCCTTTCTTCTTAACTCAATTGCTCAAAACTCTTTATCAAGAAAATTTGTTAGTTTATAATTTTTCTGCTGGTGTATGGCAGTGGAACATCGCACAAATTCAAGCAATTGGTATTAGTGATTTAAATGTCGTTGAACTAACAGCGAGAAATATTGGCAAACTACCAGCAGATACACAAAAAGTCTTAAAACTAGCAGCTTGTATTGGTAACAGTTTTAATTTAGATGTACTGTCAATTGTTAATCAAGAATCTTCTTTAGTAACGGCGGCGCAATTGTGGTTGGCACTTCAAGCAGGTTTGATTTTACCGCTGTCACAGGAATATAAAATTCCTTTAGTTTTTGGAGAGGGACAAACAGGCGGAATTGCTTTAAGTGATGTTAAGGTTGAATACAAGTTTTTACATGACCGCGTACAGCAGGCTGCATATTCTCTGATTCCAGATGAGCAGAAAAAACAAACTCACCTCAAAATCGGTCAATTACTGCTACAAAATACCACAGCCGAAGAGCGCAAAGAGAATATTTTTGCTTTAGTTAACCAACTCAACTACGGTACTGCCTTACTTACAACTGAAACCAAAAAATACGAATTAGCGCAACTCAATCTAATTGCTGGTCAGAAAGCCAAAGCAGCCACAGCCCATGATTCCGCCGTCAAATATTTGGAAGTGGGTTTAGAACTCTTGGCATCGGATAGCTGGGAAAGTCAGTATGAACTGACATTAGCGCTGTACGAGGAAGTAGCAGAAGCAGCTTTTTTAAGCGGTGATTTTGACCGAATGCAGAGATGTATTGAAGTAGTACAGGAGCAAGCTAAAACCCTACTGGACAAAGTGAAAGTCTATGAAGTCCAGATTCAAGGTTATATGGGGCAGAATCGGTTACTAGAAGCAGTTAATACGGGGCTACAAGTTTTAAAGCTGTTGGGGGTAGAGTTTCCCTCTGCGCCTACCCCATCAGATATTGGGCAGGGACTAGAGGAAACTGCGGCAATGTTGAATGGCTTACGAATTGAAGACTTAGTTGATCTGCCTCAAATGAGCGATCCCTATAAACTAGCAGCTATGAGGCTGATGTCAAGTATCTTTGCTGCGGCTTACATAGCAGCGCCAGAACTGGTGCCTTTGACGGTGTGCAAACAAGTAAATTTATCCGTCCAATATGGTAATGCTTCCGTGTCTCCCTTTGCTTATGCCAATTATGGTCTTCTTCTTTGTAGCATTGTTGGAGATATTGATGCAGGTTATCAGTTCGGTCAATTGGCTTTAAGTCTAGTCTCTAAGTTAAATGTTCAAGAAATCAAAGCTAAGACAATTGGCATAGTAAATATATTTATCCGACCTTGGAAAGAGCATCTGAGAGAAAGCCTAAAACCTTTACTATCAGCTTATTCTATTGGAATGGAAACGGGAGATTTAGAATGGGCTAGCTATGGTCTATTCCTATATTCCTATTTCGCTTACTTTAGCGGCAAAGAATTGACTGGGCTTGAAAGAGAGATGGCAATTAACAGAGATGCTATTCATAAAATCAAGCAAGAAACAGCACTTCATTATCATGAAGCCTATTGGCAGGCTACATTAAATCTACTCGGAACAAGTGAAAATCCGTCCCTTTTAATAGGTGGAGCCTGCGATGAGCAGATCAGGTTGCCATTACACCAGAAAGCAAACGACAAAGTGGGAGTTGCCTACATATATTGGAACAAACTTTTACTGAGTTACTGGTTTGAAAATTATTCAGAAGCAATTGAAAATATTGCCATAACTGAGAAATATTTGGGGGTAATGATAGGATTGCCGCTTATTCCTCTATTCCATTTTTACGATTCTTTAATACAGCTAGCGGTATATTTTGATACTCCACAATCAGAGCAACAAAGCATTCTCGATCACGTACAAAGTAATCAAGAAAGAATGCAGACATGGGCGCATCATGCCCCGATGAATCATTTGCACAAATTTTATTTAGTAGAGGCAGAAAGGCATCGGGTAAGAGGCGAAAAAGTCGAGGCAATTGAAATGTATGATCGCGCCATTGCCTTAGCTAAAGAAAACGAATACACCAACGAAGAAGCATTAGCTTATGAGTTAGCTGCTAAGTTTTATCTGTCATGGGGTAAACAAAGCATCGCGCGAACATACATGACTGATGCCTACTATGCGTATATCCGTTGGGGCGCTTTAGCTAAAGTCAAGCATTTAGAAGAAAAATACCCACAATTAATTGTGCGATCGCCTATTAAAGAAACTCCTGTGGATCGGCATCCCACACTTCTTGCTTTTACTCAGGTAGAAAGTCAGGCAGGAATACTGGATTTAGCAACAGTAACAAAAGCATCTCTGGCTATTTCTGGCGAAATTGTTTTAGCTAACTTGCTCGACAAGTTAATGAAAATATTGATGGAAAATGCTGGTGCTGAAACTGGGGCATTGATCTTAGTAAAAGACAATCAATTTGTGATTGAAGCAGCAGGGAATAAAGAACAAGTACAAGTCCTGCAATCAATTCCCATTGCGACAAGTGGACAACTCCCTGTTTCAGTAATCAATTATGTAGCCAGAACTCAGAAAGATGTGGTTTTAAATAATGCGGGTTATGCAGAAACATTTAACACTGACCCTTATATTATTCAACATCAAATTAAATCAATTCTGTGTTCGCCAATACTTTATCAAGGTAAACTCACAGCAATTTTGTATTTGGAAAACAATCTGAGTATTGGTGCATTTACACAGAAACGGGTGGAACTGTTACAGATGTTATCATCTCAAGCTGCGATCGCGCTAGAAAATGCCTCTCTCTATCACACCTTAGAAATCAAAGTTGAAGAGCGCACCCAACAGTTACAAGAAAAGAATAGCCATCTAGAATTAGAAATCAAAGAACGCCAAAAAGCCGAACAAATAGCAGAAGCAGCGAACCGCGCTAAAAGCCAATTTCTGGCTAACATGAGCCATGAATTGAGAACACCACTCAACGGCATTCTCGGTTATAGCCAAATTCTCAAACGCGACAAAAATTTAAATTCCCAACAACAAACAGGCGTTAACATTATTAACTCCTGTGGCGAACATCTCCTCACATTGATTAATGACGTTTTAGATCTTTCTAAAATTGAAGCTGGGAAGATGGAACTCTACCCAACCGAGTTTCATTTAGGGCAATTCCTCGAAAGTATTACCGAAATTTGTAACATTCGTGCCGAAGAAAAGGGAATTTCACTAATTTATAAACCGACAACTGCCCTACCAACTTATGTTTCTGCTGACGAAAAAAGATTGCGCCAAATAATTATTAACTTACTTGGTAATGCCGTAAAATTCACATCTACAGGTGGCGTTACTTTCAAAGTAGGAGTCGTAGAAACTGGCGATACTGACTTCAGCAACAACAGTTCAGCAATTAGCAAAATTCATTTCCAAGTGGAAGATACAGGTGTTGGCATTGAACCTGAACAATTAGCCAAAATCTTTTTACCTTTTGAACAGGTAGGCGAGACAGTTCGTAACACAGAAGGTACAGGATTAGGACTAGCAATTAGCCGTCAATTAGTAGAACTTATGGGCGGTAAACTGCAAGTAGAAAGCACTTTAGATAAAGGTAGTGTTTTCTGGTTCGATATAGAATTACCCAAAGTGCAATCATGGGCAAAACATCAGGAGCAGTCAGAGAAAGTAATTAGAGGATATACAGGTCAAACTCGGAAAATTTTAGTAGTAGATGACAGATGGCAAAATCGCTCTGTTTTAACTAATCTGCTGACTCCTATCGGGTTTGAAATAGAGGAAGCAAACGACGGTCAAGAGTGTTTAAACAAAGCAGTTACATTTCAACCAGATTGTATTTTAATTGACTTAGTAATGCCAATTCTTGATGGGTTTGAAGCGTTACGTAGACTACATAACATACCCAAACTTAAAGATGTAGTTTTCATTGGTACTTCTGCCAGTGTTTATGAAGCAGAACGACAAGGAAGTTTAGAAGCAGGATGTCATGCTTTTCTTCCCAAACCAATTCAAGCAGAAGATTTGTTTGAATGTCTAAGCAGTTATTTAAACTTAGAATGGATCTATGAAGAACAAGAGCGATTAGAAAGCAACAAAGAGTCAACCAGCAATTCACTTACTTTTGATAACTACTTTGTAGAAAGCTCTACGGATGACATTGTTCAGATAGTTGCTCCTCCAACTGAAGAACTTTCTATTTTGTTAGACTTAGCAATGGTTGGCGATCTTCAGGAGATTTTGGAGCAAGCAGAAAAACTCAAACAGTTATCTGCTAAATACGTACCTTTTGCAAATCAGTTGAGTCAGTTAGCAAGAGGATTTGAAGAAGAAAAAATTCTGGATTTAGTACAACAATATTTATAGGAATAATCATGAGTGTTAATAATTCAAATCAATCTACTATCTTGATTGTTGATGACAATGCTACTAACTTGCAATTGTTGTTCGATCTTCTCAGCAGTTCTGGATTTAAAGTTTGGGTAGCTCGTAATGGTAAAAGCGCCCTTCAGAAAGTGCAATATTCCCTACCCGAATTAATTCTTCTGGATGTAATGATGCCAGAAATGGATGGCTTTGAAACTTGTCAGCACTTAAAAGCATCGGAAGCAACAAAAGATATTCCTGTAATTTTTATGACAGCACTTGCTGATACAGAAAATAAAATTAAAGGATTTAGTGTTGGTGCTGTAGATTATATTACCAAACCGTTTCAGCAGGAAGAAGTTTTAGCTCGCGTGCAGACTCATTTAAGTATCCGCAAAATGGCGCTGAAACTGCAAAATCAAAACGATCGCTTGCAACAAGAAGTTATCGAGCGAGAAAAATTAGCTAATGAATTAGAAAGACGAGTCTTAGAACGAACAAATGAACTAACACAAACAAATCAGCAACTACAACAGGAAATTAAAAATCACTCTTTAGCTGAAGAAAGATTGGAGCGCAGTTTATGGCAACTTCAACAAACCCAATCTCAACTAATTATGAGTGAAAAAATGTCAGCCTTGGGACAGTTAGTGGCTGGTGTGGCTCACGAAATTAATAATCCTGTTAATTTTATTTATGGTAATATTGCTCACGTTGGGGGCTATACCTCAGAGTTACTCCACATTCTTAAGCTTTATCAGCAAAAATATCCCCCTGACGAAGAACTTATTGAGGAATTTGAAGAACGTGACATAGAATTTATCATAGATGACTTGCCAAAATTGCTGTCGTCAATGCAAATAGGTGCGGAACGCATTCGGGATATTGTGTTATCTTTGCGTCGTTTTTCACACCACGATGGATCAGAAATGAAGCCAACGAATATCCATGAAGGTATTGACAGTACCTTAATGATTTTACATAATCGACTGAAATTTAAACATGACCGTCCTGATATCCAGGTAATTAAAAAATATAATCTTGATTTGCCACTCGTACATTGTTATAGTGGCGAGCTAAATCAAGTGTTTATGAATGTTATTGCCAATGCGATCGATGCCCTAGAGGAATATAATCACCAAAGAACTGTTGAACAAATCCAGTCAAATCCTAGCTGTATTAGTATCCAAACTGAGTTGATAGATGGTAAGCGTGCAGCTATTAAAATTAGTGATAATGGTGCGGGCATGGATTCTGAGTTAAGCAGTCGTATATTTAACCCATTTTTTACTACTAAACCACCAGGAAAAGGCACAGGAATTGGGTTGTCGATTAGTTGGCAAATTATAGCAGAAAAACATAGCGGGAGTTTGCGCTGTATTTCCACGCCAGGAGAAGGAACCGAGTTTATTATTGAAATCCCTCTTGAGCAAGATATGAAAGTATTAGCTACAGCTACAAAAAAAGCACAATTAGGGTGTGGAGTAGCAATTGATTGAAGAAGAATTCAGAAGCCAGAAGTCAGGAGTCAGCAATCTTTTAGTGGGGGTCTTAAACCCAATTATTCATCCGCCAGTCACACAGAATTCAATTCTGAATTCTGGCTCCTGACTCCTGAATTGTGTTTTGATAATAGAGGATAAAAGCCAGTAAATCTTACTAAAATATCATCTGCGTTCATCTGCTTATGCGCTTCGCGCAGGCTAAAGCGCTATCGCGCATGAACACGCCAACATCTGCGATAAAAAACAAAATCTTGAGTTCCTGCGAGAAGTATGTTCTTTTGTGGTGATATTTAATGATCGCGTAATTTTTACAAAGGAATTGTGCATATAAAATACACCTCTAGAATGATGAATACTGCTAATCAAATTATAAAAATGGCAATATAAATCAAGATAAATTGCCTGATTTTACCGCAATTATCATCACTTAAAGGGATAATTATGACTGTTAGCAATCAACAAATTGCAATTGGTTTATTTCTGAAACGCAGTGAAGCTGAGAACGCACTTAATGAATTAAAAGCTTCTGGCTTTTCAATGGATAAAGTTTCTATTATTGCTCAAGACGCAGATCAAGGCGAGCAGGTTGGCGAGAAACAAATTAGCGATAAAATCGGCGATCAAGATGTTAATGCTGCAAGCGGAGTCGTTGCAGACACACTCACAGCTACCACATTAGGTAGCGTGATGCTTGGACTTGCTAGTATAGCAGTTCCAGGTGTAGGAATGATAATAGGAGCAGGTAGCGTTGGTTTAGCAATTGCAGCAACCGTTGGTAGTACTGGAATTGCAGCCGCAGCTAGTGGTGGTTTAGTGAAAGCTATTACAGATTTAGGTGTACCCGAAGCACAAGCAAGAATTTATAGCGATCGCCTTCAAGGTAGAGAATATTTAGTAATAGTAGAAGGCACAGGTGAAGATATTAGCCGTGCTGAAGCAATTTTTAATAGCCATCATATTACCAACTGGGGTACCTATAATTCTCCCCAGTCTTGATCTATCATAATCACTGCTATCTAATCAGCAGATCAATTCAATAAGCATATATCTAATTTATAGAGACCTTGCATACCGCGTCTCTATAAATTTAGGATATGTATTAAAAAATCAGGGTACGAGAGGATCATTTTATGTTTAATTGGGTTGACTTACTTAATAACTACTAATTGCGATCAAGTTAAATTTTATAAATTAATTTAAATTTCTTTACAGTAAAACTCTGAGATCTAGTGTTTAATACTATATATTCCCTGCGACTACCAGCACAGCTTGATGAAGTGATATAGCAGGAATTTATAAAAAAATAATTAATTTTTAATAAATTTTTATGCCATCTATTGCTAATGAAGGTAAATTGCGGAGTTTACGTCCAGGCGATCGCCTCAATTATCACGGCATCGATTGGCGTGTTATAGAATATAACACCTACAAAGACCGATATGGTTATGAAACAGAAGAATGGTTGTTGCAGTGGGACACTCGTAAAGAATATTATTTGTTGCGAGAAATCGATCCGCAAAATCCTGAGTCGGCGGTGAATTGGTATCTAGCAGAGCCAATTAAAAACGCTAAAATTTACCTACCCGATTCTCAAGATAACATTACTAACCAGTTATGGCATGATATGCAGCATCAAGAAATGCCTTACCCAGAATTAAAAATGTTTGGCCAAGTCTATTTTTTTGAGTCACGCACTGAAGGAACTTATGAAGAGGGTAAGGATGAAACTTCGCGTATTACTTGGGATTATTGGGATACGACACATGAAGCTAACCTAGCTTTAGAAGCATGGCCGAATGGTGATTTGCACATTTATTCTACTAAGCTTGTAAACATAACAGCATTTTCTATAGCTCATAAAAATCCCCAAAATTCTTGGTGGCTACGCGCCTTACGAGTGTCATTAGGAACAGCAGGTTTACTTTTATTACTTGTAGGATGTTCAATGTTTATTTTTGGATAAAAAAAGATGGCATCTTTATTCATTGAACAGCATATTAATGGCATCGCTTTTTATATCAATGGCGATTTGCAATTTGATACTGCTGATGAAGCTATTTATCACGAATATTTAGTTATCCCAGCACTGACACTAGCTATAAAAAGATTTCCTAATCAAGATTTAAGAGTTTTAATTTGCGGTGGTGGGGACGGTTTAGCAGCAAGAGAGGTATTGAGATTTTCGCAAGTCAGCCATATTGATTTAGTTGATTACAGTCCTGAAGTTATTGAGTTAGGAAAAACAACATTTAAACCTTATAATGCTGGTAGTTTAGAAAGTGATAAACTGACAATTTATCTGCAAGACGCTTTTGATTTTATCTCAGAAATACCAGCAAGCTCTTATCACGTAGTTATTTGTGATTTTACCTATCCTACTCGCTCCGAAGAAACTAAAATTTATAGTCAAGAATGGTTTCAAAATGTTAATTTAGCAGTGCAATCAGGTGGAATTGTTACTACTAACGGCGTTTCTCCTGAAAATCGCACTACTGGCTTTTGGTGTTTATATCAAACTCTATTAGCATCGGGATTAATTGCGAAACCTTTACAATTGTCTATTCCTTCGTTTCGTCATAATGGCTATGGCAATTGGGGCTTTTTCTTAGCATCCCAGATAGCAATAAGTAAAGCGGAACTAGCAAGTATAGATTTACCAGATAATTTACAAGCTTTTAACCTTGAAAAAATGCTATCTGCGTTTAGATTTGATAGTGCGATCACGAATCTGCGCCACCATGTAAATATTCACTCATTAAAATGTCCGCAACTATTTTATTATCTCCTTAATCCCACCTCAATTATTAGAGAAAGTACTACGGCTGAATTAAATACAGAAATTGATTTTCTTGATATTCAAGAACTAGGAAATAATCAAATAGGAACACGAGATTTCTTGCAATTGGAATCAACTGCCCAAGCTTGGTTAGAACAATTTAACTCAGCAAATAGATCATCAACTAACTCTATAGATATTAATAAACTTATCCCAATACAACATCGTTACCATAGCCCCCAGATGCGGGCAGAATGGCTAGCGTATATCAAGCGATTATTAGGAGAAATAGACTTACAACGTTTACTAAATAGTTTATTATCTAGAGTGCAAGAACTCCCGCCCCATATTGCTGCCGAATTAAAACAATTATCTCATAAAGTCCGTTCAGGCGAACCAATATCAAATCTTTCTAGCAGTACCAGCCAATTTTTACTGCTGCTATCAGCTACATTACTAATGGCGAATTTAGTCAGTCCAGATGCCGTTTTTGGCAAAGGATATTATCGCAGTTCTTCAGGTAGTAGTAGTGATAGCTATGATGCAGATTATACCCCAATTATTTTAAACGCTCAACAATCAACAGGCTTAAGTTTTATGGGACTAGGTTCACTGCTTTTAGTTATCTTGAGTCTAACTTTTGTAGATTGGACTGGCTCCAATGATGAATAATCTTAGCAATATAGAAATAAATTACGACAAAAATAAGATAAATAATTCATTAGTAATTCGGCAGTTAAATTATAATGAAAAATATTTATGGGACTCTTTGGTAGAAGCTTTACCAACTGGTTGTTTCATGCAATCTTGGGCGTGGGCAGATTTTAAAGAGTTAGAAGGATATCAAACTTTTAGATCCGGTTTATTTGCTGATAACATTCTAGTAGGCGGATGTATTTTTTATTTCTATCCTCATGCAAATCAAGCTAATTTATTAATAGCACCTGGAGCGCCAATTTTAACGCCACCATACTTAGAATCAGGTATGCAGTTATTAATAGAAAAAGCCGAAAACTTAGCTAAAGAATTAGGCGCTATAGCATTACGGATAGAACCATTATGGACTAAAAAACCGGATTATTTATCAAGTTTTGTACGTGCGCCTGTGGATTTGTTACCATCAGAAACTCTCATAATTGACCTACAAGTTTCTGAAGCAGAAATGTTAGCTGCTATGAAGCAAAAAGGGCGCTATAACTTGCGGTTGAGTTGGCGCTATGGCGTAGAAACAGAATTCACAACTAATCCACAAGCTATTCCAGTATTTTATGATATTTTTTGGGAAACGGTAAAACGCCAACAATTTTTTGGTGAACCATACTGCTTTTTTATTAACCTTTGTCAAACTTTATTTCAGGCAAATATGGCAGAGATAGGTTTAGCTAAATGGCAAGGGGAAATACTAGCAGCAATTATAGTAATTTACTATGGAAACCGTGCTACTTATCTTTATGGTGGACGTAGTTTTGAACACCCGCAAGTTATGGCAACCTACGCCTTACATTGGGCAACAATGCAACGAGCAAAACAGCGAGGTTGTACTATTTATGATTTGTATGGTTTTACTCGTGACTCCAAGCATAGCTATGCTAAATTTTCTCAATTTAAAAGCCAATTTGGAGGAATACCTGTTACTACTATCGGCGCACATGATTACTTGTTTTATGACCAACTAGCAGATACTTTAATTAATTTATTTAAAAATATTGGAGGAAATGAGACATGAGCCAATGGTTATATAACGGACTGATCCAATCAGGGATAATTATTTTAGAAATAGCTGTAGGTTTTGGTTTATTTTGGCTAGGACAACTAGCTTACCAAAAGTTATTTCGTCGGATAAACTTAAATGTAGAATTATTTGTCAAAGATAATCCCGCCGTAGCTATTTCCCTGGTAGGTTATTATCTAGGAATAGTGATTGCTTTAGGTGGCGTTTTAGGTCAACCTGCTGACACATGGCAGGAAAAATTACTTAATTTAGCAAGTTATGGCGCAACAGTAATTTTATTTATGTTAGCAGGTGCATGGATAGGCGATCGCTTAATTTTACGCCACTGTGACACAGCTAGAGAAGTATTAGAAGAACGTAATGTTGGCGCTGCTGCTGTTGAAGCCGGAAATCACATTGCTAACGGGTTAATTATTAATGCTGCCTTAGCAGGAGATAGTGGCGGTTGGTTGGTTGGATTAGTATGTTGGCTAATTGGATTAGCTGTATTAGTTTTAGTTAGTCATATTTACCCGCGTGTTATTGCTTATAATGTCTTTAACGAAATTGCACAGCGTAATAATGCTGCTGCCGGAGTAGCATTAGCAGGTTTATTAATTGGTACAGGTAATATTGTCCGTGTAGCTTTTAGTCCAGATTTTCAAGGCTGGTTTACCAGTTTTACTCAATATGGATTAACACTATTATTTTGTTTAGGTTCCTTAGTAATTATTCGTTGGCTAGCAGATTTATTATTAGTGCCAGGAGTTAAAATTTCTGATGAAATTGTACATCAAGAAGTACCCAATTTAGGCGCTGGCTTAATTGAAGCGTTTGCTTATATTGCTGCTTCTTTTTTAATTGCTTGGGCTTTTTAATAAAGCAATCATTGATTGAAGTGAGAAAAATTTAATAAACTCGTAGCCAAAAAATAATTAATTCGTAATAAACATCTGCGTTTATCTGCGGTTAAAACATCTTTAAATTACTAAATAAAATTAGATGTATGGGCATATTAATGATTCATATTTAACCTACTACATTTAAATAATGCCACTTTTCATGGCAATTATCTCCACTTAGCTTAAGTGTAAGTAAATTAGCTAATTTTTTGGCTTTTGCTAAATTATCTTGCTGATAATCACAAACATGAATATCAATACAAACTTTTTTATGTTCAGTCCACAAATGTAAAGCTACATGAGATTCTGACAATAAAACAACGGCGGAAATTCCTTGTGGTTGAAATTCCACACCTACTTCACCTACTGGCTGCATATTTGCACTTAATGCAGCATCACTTAATAAGCCGATAAAATTTTCTTTAGATAAACTTAAAATATCATCGCATACTGTTAAAATAGCTGATAAATGATGCGAAATAATCACAATCTCTCTATCTTCTTTCCTGGCTTCGCGTTCTTTGTGTTCTTCGCGGTTCATTAAGAAAGTTAATTCTGATATTTAGGCTAGATATAGCATAATTGTAACTTCTTAATCTATTATCCTTAAATGCAAGGTATAAACTATTTGCATGGCGATCGCAATTGATTTTGGCACTAGCAACACGGTAATTACTCGCTGGAACCCTGTCACCCAGCAACCAGAAACTCTCAGTTTACCAGGATTATCAACGATTTCTGGACAAAATCCCCCGTTAATTCCCAGTTTGGTTTATGTCGAAGATGCTATCATAGGGGAGGTTATAGTAGGGCAGAGTGTGCGCGATCGCGGTTTGGATCTCAAGACTGACCCCCGCTTCTTCCGCAGCTTTAAACGAGGCATTGGCGCTGATATCCAAGGATTTTTGCCAGAAATTGATGGTAGAGTAGTTACCTTTGAGCAAGTTGGGCAATGGTTCCTGACTGATTTAATCAAAAACGTTAAAACTAGCTTGCCTGATATTGGGCAATCTTTAGTATTAACTGTTCCGGTAGATAGCTTTGAAGCTTATCGCCATTGGTTGGGTGGCGTATGCCAATCTTTACCAGTTGAACAGGTACGGATGTTGGATGAACCGACAGCAGCAGCATTAGGTTATGGTACAACTGAGGCTGATGTGCTGTTGGTGGTAGATTTTGGAGGCGGTACGCTGGATTTATCTTTAGTACAGTTATCTAAAGATATCCAAGCAGGGAAGAAACCTTTAGGGTTTATTCTCAAATGGGGTCAAAAGTCATTAGCAGAAAATTCAGCACAAAGGCCTAAAACTGCGCGTGTACTTGCGAAAGCAGGACAAAATTTAGGTGGAACAGATATTGATAACTGGTTAGTAGATTATTTTGCGACAACACAAGGATTAAAAGCTACACCTTTAACTACTCGATTAGCAGAAAGGTTAAAGATTCAGTTATCTTTGCAAACTGCGGCGAGTGAAGTTTATTTTAATGATGAAACTTTTGAGAGTTACGAGTTAGAACTAACGCGCGATCGCTTTGAAACTATCCTAAAAGAACATGAATTCTTTGATAACCTGGATGAAGCAATGACTCAAGTATTGCAGCAAGGACGTAGACAGGGAATTGAAGCAACAGATATTGATGCTGTTTTATTAGTCGGCGGGACTGTGCAAATACCAGCAGTGCAAACGTGGGTACAGCAGTACTTTGATCCTAGCAAAATCCGTCAATCGAAACCATTTGAGGCAATCGCTCAAGGTGCATTGCAACTAACTCAAGGCGTTGAACTCAAAGACTTTCTCTATCACAGCTATGGTATTCGCTACTGGGATAGACGGAATAATTGCCATAATTGGCATCCAATCATTAAAGCTGGACAATCTTACCCGATGAGTGATGCCATAGAAATCATGCTAGGGGCATCAGTAGAAAATCAACCTAGTGTTGAATTAATTATCGGAGAATTGGGAGCAGAAACAGGTGGTACTGAAGTATACTTTGATGGCGATCGCTTAATTACTCGTAACTTAAAAAGTGGTCAAACATCAGTACAACCATTAAATGACCGTGAAGGCGCACGTAGTATTGCTCAACTCACACCGCCAGGATATCCAGGTAGCGATCGCGTTAAAGTGCAATTTCAAGTAGATGCACAACGTTCTTTAAGAATTACCGTTGAAGATTTATTAACTCATCAAACACTACTGGAAAATCAGTTAGTTGCTCAACTCAATTAACAATGAGCAATTATCAATAAACAATTAGCACTGACCAATGACCATCTTCTTTATCATTTAAAAATGCCAGCTATTCCTACTGTAACCGTAACTGTACCCGCCACAACTGCTAATATTGGCGCTGGGTTTGATTGCATCGGAGCAGCTTTAACGCTGTACAATCAGTTTAAATTTTCTCTACTTCCCGATCAAGCAACACTCGAAATTATTGTCAGTGGTGTAGAAGCTGACCGAGTTAATACCGGATCTGATAACCTAGCTTATCAATCTTTTCTCAAGTTATATCAACATTTAGGTCAAACTCCCCCACCTGTAAAGATAGAGATTGAATTGGGTGTACCCCTTGCTAGAGGTTTAGGTAGTTCAGCAACAGCTATTGTTGGTGGGTTAGTTGGTGCTAATGTGTTAGCTGGATCGCCGTTAAGTCAGGATGAAGTAATGCAATGTGCGATCGCACTAGAAGGACATCCTGATAATGTTGTCCCTGCTTTATTGGGTGGATGTCGTTTAGCAGCTACAGGTTTAAACCAAGCGTCAAAACCCGAAGCAGAAAATTTAACTAATTGGGAAATTTGCGATATTCCCTGGCATAGTGAAGTTGTGCCAGTTGTAGCTATTCCAGATTTTGAACTTTCAACCGCAGAAGCGCGGCAAGTATTACCAAGTGAGTATAGTCGTGCTGATGCTATTTTTAATACCGCGCATCTAGGTTTGTTATTACGCGCTTTAGAAACAGGGCGCAAAAATTGGTTGCAAGCTGCACTGCAAGACCGGATTCATCAACCTTACCGTCAAGCATTGATTCCAGGTTATGATGCTGTCTATTCGGCTGCGATCGCTGCTGGTGCTTATGGCATGGTAATTAGTGGCGCTGGCCCAACATTATTAGCTTTAGTAGATCAACATCTTGCCCCAGCAGTTGTTACAGCAATGACAGATGCGTGGCAACAACATGGCATCAAAGCTGATGTCAAAGCATTGCAAATTGACTCCAAAGGCGCTGCTATCAGTAATTAATTTTTAGTGCGGGCATCTTGCCCGCGTTTAACTTTGCATAATTCGTGAGATTTTTAGTCTGCGATCAAGTGTTTATTTTTGGTTAACTTTACAAAAATACATTTTGCTTAACATATTGCAACATTTATTAAATAGGTATATATTCTTAGTGTAAGCATAAATGCTTATATGCTGGTTCAGTCTGTCAGGGAAACCTATGGTAAAACAGGTTGCTCTATGACTCATCTGATTCAGCAATCTAGTTGCCAATAATCCGTATCGCCCCAGGGGGGTATTGAAAATGGGTTTCCAAATTCCCTGGCTAACGACAATTATTTTGCTTCCACTCTTGGCAGCCCTCTTCATTCCCGTGTTGCCAGATAAAGAAGGTAAAACTGTTCGTTTTTATGCTTTAGCAGTCGGTTTAGTAGATTTTGCTTTAACTGTCTATACTTTTTGGTCTAACTACGACTTAAAAAATCCTCAATTTCAGCTTGTTGAAACTTATGCCTGGGTTCCTCAACTAAGCTTAAATTGGTCTTTAGCAGTCGATGGCTTATCAATGCCTCTGATTGTTTTAACTGGCTTAGTTACAACCTTAGCTATCATGGCAGGTTGGAACGTCAAACATAAGCCACGTTTGTTTTACTTCCTGATGCTGGCAATGTATAGCGCCCAAATTGGCGTATTTGCAGCACAAGATATGCTTTTATTCTTCTTAATGTGGGAACTAGAGTTAGTTCCTGTTTATCTACTTATCTCTATCTGGGGCGGAGAAAAACGCCGCTACGCAGCTACCAAATTTATTCTTTACACAGCTTTAGGCTCTATATTTATTCTCGTTGCCGCTTTAGCAATGGCATTTTATGGGGATACAGTCACCTTTGATATGGCTGCATTAGGAGGCAAGAATTATCCCTTAGTTTTTGAACTATTAGTTTACGCAGGCTTATTAATAGCCTACGGCGTTAAACTGCCAATTTTCCCCTTACATACTTGGCTACCAGATGCTCACGGTGAAGCATCAGCACCAGTTTCAATGATTTTGGCTGGTGTATTGCTCAAAATGGGCGGTTATGGGCTGATTCGGATGAATGTAGAGATGTTACCTAACGCTCACATTCATTTTGCTCCAGTATTAGCAATTCTTGGGGTAGTCAATATTATTTACGGTGCTTTGACTGCCTTTGCTCAAACCAATCTCAAACGGCGGTTGGCTTCCTCTTCTATTTCCCACATGGGTTTTGTGCTGCTTGGTATTGCTTCCTTAACCGAAGTAGGACTAAACGGCGCTGTAATGCAAATGCTTTCACACGGTTTGATTGCAGCTTGCTTATTCTTCCTCTCCGGTGTTACCTACGATCGCACTCATACATTAAGTATGGATGAAATGGGCGGAATAGCAAAAAGTATGCCCAAAGTTTTTGCCTTATTCACTGCTGGCTCAATGGCTTCTCTAGCTTTACCAGGAATGAGTGGGTTTATCGGTGAGTTGACAGTATTTCTAGGTTTCACTACCAGTGATGCTTATAGCTCGGCTTTTAAAGTAGTAGTAGTTTTATTGGCAGCAGTAGGATTAATTATTACTCCTATTTATCTACTTTCAATGCTCCGTCAGGTATTCTACGGCAAAGAAAATTCCCAGCTAACTATAGAACCTTGGATGGATGCCAAACCTCGTGAAATTTTTATCACACTTTGCTTGATTGTTCCCATCATCGGTATTGGTTTATATCCCAAAGTAGCTACCCAAACTTACGATGTGAAAACAGTAGAAGTAGCTGCTCATGTCCGTGAGGTTCTACCCTTGGTAGCACAAAAGCAAGCTAATTTCAGAACTGCTTCTGTAACTCCTCTGTACTCTGGTGATTTAATTGCGCCACATCTACCTGGTGTTGAAAAGCAACCTTTGGTTAGCGTTATTCCTCCGGCATCATACTAGGAAATAAAACTTTCCTGTTAATAGGGAATAGCTTGGGGTGTATATTGATACGCCCCAAATTTTATATTTAGTAGGTTGAGTTAAGCACAGCACAAACCAACAAAAATATTGATTTTTGCTTTTATTTAGGGATTGCGCGATGAGCAATAATTGGTAAGCAAAGCCTGCTCTATCTTGTTCCCAGGTTCAAGCAGGGAACGAGGTTAAAATCAAGGCAATTTTTTGAATGAAGATTTCATAATTAAATAATAGATTTCGTAGCCTTAGCCGATAAAATTATCTGCCTTTATCTGCGGTTAATCTGCGTTCTAAAAAACCAAAATAAGAACTTTCGTACTAATAAATTGTAAAGTATAGCTGTAGCCAGATAGGTTAAGACATTCAAAATTTCTGAAACCTTTGGCAACAAAAGCGCATATTAAAGCTAATAGCTGACTGCTGAGTGCTATAAATCCTACCTTCTAAGTAGTTGTTTGACAGTTCCCAATAATTCTTTAGGGTGAAAAGGTTTTGCAATATAAGCATCTGCGCCTTGTTTCATACCCCAGTAACGATCAAACTCTTCCCCTTTAGCTGAACACATAACTACAGGTACTTTCTGAGTTTGAGGATCGGATTTAATTCGACGGCAGAATTCATAGCCATTCATCCGAGGCATTACTATGTCCAGAAGTACTAAATCAGGGTTATTCCCCTCCATTTGTTCTAGAGCTTCGACTCCATCTTTGGCAACTGTAACAGTCAGTCCTTTCTCTCTAAGAAGCTCTGACATCATTGCCCGTTGTGTTGCACTGTCTTCTACAACTAGAACTGTAGTCATAAATACCATCCTTAAGACGTGATAATGAACAGGGTAAGAAAAGGGTGTTAAGAAAACTTTATTTTATGTGTATTTAATTTACCCTATTTTCCTGATTTTGTTATCAGTCTCAGGAAGATTTACGCAAGATCGCGCTTGACATCCATATTTTTTTTTGCTAAGTAGACAATCTATTATCAAAGGCACTGCGTATAAATGCTGAGATCAAGCCAGAATTAACCGCCACTGACTTTAGCTTTATAACCTAAGCTAATTAAAAATTGGGCAATTTTTTGAGTATGATCGCCCTGAATTTCAATTTCATTGTCTTTAATAGCGCCACCAGCACCGCATTGAGATTTTAGCTGCTTCAATAAGGCTTCGAGATTTTCTTCTTTTAGCTGCAAATTGGTAATAACTGTAACTGTTTTCCCCTTGCGTCCTTTGCGTGAAGCTTGCACTCTAGGATTTTGTTGTGCGGGGGGTAGTTCTATACTTGGTCTTTCTATAGCAGAAGAGTTATCATTGCTGCCGAATTCACGGTAAACCATCCTATTTGAGGGAGATGGTTGGGAGTCAGAGGACTTTCGCTTTGAAGAAGACATAAGGGTATTTGGCGATCGCATACAGACTTATTTACTACAATATCGCCATAATTGCAGCGTGTTAGGGTAAGATTCAAACTTTCCTGTTCAAATAGCTTTGAACGTTAATAACAAAATACTCAATTCTGACTTCTAGATTCTTCTTTATAATTAAGGCTAATCAGTCATTCAAGCGATCGCAAGTGACCACGACTCCCATTTATCCTACTTCCCAACCAAAGACCGACACATCTACCCAGCAACCTGACACTCTCGGAAGGTTCGGACGCTTTGGCGGTAAATATGTCCCAGAAACATTAATGCCTGCTCTCAGTGAGCTAGAAACTGCGTTTCAACAATACCGCAAAGATCCCGATTTTCAACAAGAATTACAACAACTATTGCGGGATTATGTTGGTAGACCTAGCCCTTTATACTTCGCTGAACGTCTGACGGCTCATTATGCTAGACCAGACGGTACAGGAGCGCAAATATATTTAAAACGAGAAGACCTAAATCATACAGGCGCTCATAAAATTAATAACGCTTTGGCGCAAGTATTGCTGGCAAAGCGGATGGGTAAAAAACGTATTATTGCTGAAACTGGTGCAGGTCAGCATGGTGTAGCTACTGCAACCGTATGTGCAAGGTTTGGGCTACAGTGCATCATTTATATGGGCGTTCATGATATGGAACGTCAATCGCTGAATGTGTTTCGGATGCGGTTGATGGGCGCAGAAGTGCGCGGAGTAGCAGCAGGTACAGGAACATTAAAAGATGCTACTTCCGAAGCAATTAGAGATTGGGTAACAAACGTAGAAAATACCCATTATATTTTAGGTTCTGTTGCTGGCCCTCACCCGTACCCCATGTTAGTACGTGATTTCCATGCCATTATTGGTGAAGAAACTCGCGTTCAAGCACAAGAAAAATGGGATGGTTTACCAGATATTCTCTTAGCTTGCGTGGGCGGTGGCTCAAATGCGATGGGATTGTTCCATGAGTTTGTACATGAGCCAACTGTACGACTAATTGGTATTGAAGCTGCTGGCGAAGGTGTTGATACAGACAAACACGCGGCAACTTTAACTAAGGGCAGAGTTGGTGTATTGCATGGCGCAATGAGTTATTTATTGCAAGATGAGGATGGTCAGGTAGTTGAGCCGCATTCTATTAGTGCGGGGTTAGATTATCCTGGTGTTGGCCCTGAACATAGTTATTTAAAAGATATTGCTAGGGCTGAGTATTATAGTGTGACAGATAAGGATGCTGTAGCAGCATTTCAAAGGCTTTCCCAGTTAGAGGGAATTATTCCAGCACTAGAAACATCTCATGCGATCGCATATCTAGAAACTCTCTGTCCGACTCTTACAGGTAGTCCCCGCATTGTGCTCAATTGTTCTGGACGTGGTGATAAAGATGTGCATACAGTCGCTAAGTTTTTAGGACAGTAAACAATGAGTTTTCATTAGTAACTCCTAATTTAGGACTTAAGTAGAACAACACGCGGGCAAGATGCCCGCACTACTCAGATCGTCACAAGTTAATTTACTCTATATGTAGTGTGACCATCTTGGTCACGCTTTTTTCTGTATAAGCTCTGTAATTGCTAAAAGCTAACTCTTTACTGTTTTACAGGCACAATATATATTTCCATTTCGTCACAACTGCATGGCAATTTGGAAATTAATATTTATGGTAAGACCTGTAGTTAGTGGTATAGTTTTAGGCAGTTTGTTAATTGCTAGTAGCGCATTTGGTTGTGATGTATCCAGTGGAAATAAAGTAACATCACCAACAAATAGATCTGTATCAAAATTATTTTCCTCGAAAAGAATCAGTAATAATTCCCTCAAAGCATTGGAAGAGTCTATCAACGAACAAGTAAACCAATATCGCCAGTCTCGCAACTTACCGCCTTTGACTTTGGACTCTCGCATCAGCGAACAAGCAAGGGCGCATAGTCAGGCGATGGCGAATGGTAGTGTTCCGTTTAGCCATGAGGGATTTGATCAACGAGTAAAAGCGATCGCACGTTCAGTTACCTATCGTGGTGCTGCTGAAAATGTTGCTTACAACCAAGGTTATAGTAATCCAGGTGAGCAAGCAGTTCAAGGTTGGATCAAAAGTCCTGGTCATCAAAAAAACATGGTGGGGGACTATGATTTAACTGGGATTGGTGTTGCTAAGAATGCCAAGGGTGAGTATTACTTTACCCAGATTTTTATTAAACGTCGGTGATAAGCATGGATTTTGCGGATTTTCAGGTATGCGATCGCGATCTTTCTGATGGTATGTTGTCTCAGTATATGCAGGCTGAGGCGATCGCCGTAGATACAGAAACAATGGGATTATTACCTTGGCGCGATCGCTTATGTTTAGTGCAATTATGCGACGATCAAGATCGAGTTACCGTTGTTCGTATTGTTAAAGGGCAAACAGAAGCGCCCAACTTAAAAAAGCTATTTGAAGCTAGCAATATTGTTAAAATATTTCACTATGCGCGGTTTGATGTGGCAATGTTACGCCATCATCTTGATATTTATGTCAACCCAATTTTCTGTACTAAAATTGGCAGTAAATTAGCTAGAACTTATGCGCCACGACACGGACTTAAAGAAGTAGTACAAGAATTAGCACGAGTAGAACTTGATAAAACTGCTCAAAGTTCCGATTGGGGAAATGCTGCCAATTTATCTGAACAACAACTTAAATATGCAGCTAACGATGTGCGCTATTTATTAACTGTGCGACAGACATTAATGGATATGCTCAAGCGTGAGGAAAGATGGGAACTCGCGCAAGAATGTTTTCAATGTTTGCCTACAATAGTTTCTCTTGATTTGTTGCAATACCAAGATATATTTGCACACTAAACTTTATTACAAAATTGATTAATTAGCAGTTCTATAGTTGTCATTTTAATTTATTTCGGATTTGATTGTCACTTATAGTCTGTAGACGGATAGTATACGACTCCACCACTATTATTTAGTGAGGCAAAAACGCGAACTAGATATTAAGCACCGCTTTGGATTGGCGATAAAGCAACGTAGGAGCGAATTAGGTTTTTCACAAGAAGAGCTTGCTTTTCGATCTGAAATCCATCGCACGTATATTTCAGACATTGAGAGAGGTTCCCGTAATCCCTCGCTAGTCAACATTAAAAGACTAGCAAATGCACTCGATATTTCTGTTTCTGCCCTCTTTGCTAATTATGGAATTGAGGCAGACACAAAAAATGGTTAATAATATCGAATGGTTTACAAAAAAGGATGGGGATAAAGTTCAGATCAATAGCAGAACAATTTATAGAGATTTGTCAACGGAATTAGTCAATAAACTAGATAATAATCTATCTATTAATGAAATAATAAGCTGGATAAAAAATACAACAAGGGAAGCTTTTAAGGAAAATTACAGTAGGTATCCTGAAGTAGGCGCTCTCAACAACGCAGCAGGGCGATGGAATGAATTTATAGCGACTACCTTGTTATCTGAAATTGCCATTGACATGAATCAAAAGGCTGATGAGTGTATTGCTGTATTTTCGCTACCAGACTCACGATTACAAACAGAAGGCTCAGATGAAGTATCTTCCAAATTCCTAAGTTTATTCAGTAAAGATGAATTCGATACTGGAAAGGCTTTAGCTAAGATTACACCGTTTAAAAATAATATTTTCTTGCCAAGTCCAGATTATGTGATCGTTGTTTTCGCTAAGGGTGATATTGCAACGTCTATTCAATCTCTTTTAGCACAGCAAGCAAAAACTCCCGATACTTTGGCACTCTACAATTTTTTAAAAGGGAAAATACAGGTAGGAGAGTTAAAGGCAGCAGTTTCTCTTAAAACTTCCAACCGTTCTGATCGTCGTTATCAACCTTTGTTTGAGGCAGCGATGATTAAAGCAATGGGCCATTTATTGGATCAACAGTGGAAATATTACATGGTTGCAAGTACTTTAACCCCTGCGGATCAGAGTATTTTTAGTAAAGCAATTAGCCCTCATAGTATGGCATTGGAAGAAAATGCTAAGTTAGTAGATGGTACATATTTATACAACCGAAAATCAAATTTAGAGCCTTTAGTTCAAGCTGCTATTAAAAATGCTTAAAACAGCATCAGTGGTAACTCTAACTGCTTACTGGCTGGTGGCACGTAACGCAATTCAGGTGTTGTTAAAAAGTCAAGGATACTTTGAGCAATTGCTTTCGCAGCTAAATAAGGAACACCATTACCAATCGTTTTAAACATATTAGTTAGTGACATATTATCAGGTAAACTAAAATCTTTAGGTAAAGATTGTATAGCTAAAGCTTCAGCTACGGATATACGACGCACTTTATAAGGATGTAAGTGTACTTCGTTATTGCCATAACAAGCTGTAGGAGAATAACGCCATCTGTGAAGTCGCTTGTAAGACTTCTTTGAATCATCTCCTTCAGCAACAGTTGTAAACCTTTTTAGTCCGGCTCTAGGCTTAAAATAGTGTTCAGAATTTTGATGATTTAATACATCATTTTTTCTAAACCAATACTCAATAGTCAGTTCTTCAGGAACATTATTTGGAAAAGGGAGCGTTGAATTTTCCACAAAGGGGTGTGTAGAAAACCAAGGATAAGAAAATGCTTTGCTTTTTGGGTACAAAATATATTTTTGCCAATCAAAAAATCCAGGGGGAAGTTCTTTAATATTATTAGAGATTTCAATTTCTCTATTATTTATTAATTCTTTTATAAACCCAATAAGGATTATTCTACTTCGATCCTGTGGAACACCGTATTCAATAGTATTGATTAAGCATTCTGTTAATAAATATCCTGCATTATTAAGATGATACTTAAGTTCCTCAAAAAAAGAGCGATGTTTTTTTGTTTTATACAAGCCTTGAACATTTTCAAATAAAAAGAAATCAGGTTTTTGTTGGCAAATTAATTCAATATAAGAATCTGAAAGTTTTCCGTTATTTCCTTCACTTCCTAGGTTTTTCCCACCAACTGAAAAATCAGGGCAAGGAGGGCCACCGATAAACCCAATAATATCAGAAGTTTTGCGTGCATCTTTTATTAAAGAGCATAGACGTAGGGCTTGTTCTCCTTCAGTCAGTTTACTAACATCTGCGTCTTCTCCCTCATAATATCCATATTCTGGTAAAGGTAGGTTGAGAGCCTTTCGGGAGTAACGATATGCCTGCATGAATGGAGAAAAAATCTCACTTACATAAGCTATATTGAAGCCATTCAATTCAAAGCCTAAATCTAGAAATCCTGAACCAGCGAAAAAAGAAAAAATCTTAGGTTTATTGCTCATTGAATAACCTTAAAAGCAATAAAGTACCTGTAGCCATTTGATTAAACCAAAATATTATTATAATCCTTATGTAATTTTTAAAACAGTGAATCAATAAGCGTAAAAATTTTTACTTACGAATAAGTCTCAATAGATTTATTGAAATAGTCCCATACAAAGGTGAACCCTTCACCGCGCTTATAGCTCACTCAAGGGTTGAGAATGCCAAACGGCGCTGTGTACCATCATCAGCAAACCGTTGTTCCCCTACACCAACCACTTCTACGATAATTTCCCGCGCTGCTGGTGTCCAGTTACCTTCACGCGCCTCAATTTCAACTAAAATTTCTTCCCCTTCTACACGCACACTATATTTTGTAGTTGCATAAGCACCATTTTTATATTCAAAGGTGCGACCATCATCTTCATATAAGGTAAACTCACCTGTACCAGACCAAATGCGTAATGTTAATTGCTCAACAGGACGTTGATCCACATATTGCATTACTGGCATCATGGGAATAATTGCACCAGCCTTGACATAAAGCGGCATTATTTCTAAAGGTGCGTGTGCCAAAATATGAGTTTCGCCTTCGTATCTTTCCCCAGTCCACCAGTCATACCAAACACCTGCGGGTAAGTAGACGGCGCGATGTTCAACTCCTGGGCGATATATCGGCGCAGCCATTAATGAGGAACCGAGTAATACTTGATCGTAGAGAGTATAGGTTTTGGTGTCGTTGGGGTAATGATAAAGTAAGGGTCGTAAAATTGGTGCGCCTGTATTTGCTGCTTCAAAGAATAGGGTGTAAATGTAGGGAAGTAGTTGATAACGTAGGTTAATATATTCTCGGCAGATTTTTTCAGTGCGATCGCCAAATACCCAAGGTTCATGTTGCGCTGTACTCATGGCTGAATGTCCGCGCATGAATGGGTAAAGCATTCCTACTTGCATCCATCGCGCAAACATTTCTGCTGTCGCATTCCCCGCAAACCCACCAATATCACAACCAACAAACGCGACACCGGATAACCCCATATTGCATAACATGGGTAAGGATATTTCTAGATGTTCCCACAAAGATTGGTTATCACCCATCCATACAGATGACCAACGTTGCACTCCAGCATAACCCGATCTGGTTAATACAAATGATCGCTCTGCACGTAACTTTTCTAACCCTTCAGCAGATGCTCTCGCCATCATTAACCCATATATATTATGTGTTTCAGCATGGGTAGCACGTTCATTTTCAGCACCTTGTGGTGCATCCAAAGGGAAGGATATTTTATTACCAGGATCGCCAAAAGGTCGGTCATCTAATGCGGGTTCGTTCATATCATTCCAGATACCAGCAATGCCGATATCTGTCAAAGTTTTATGTAAACTTCCCCACCATTCCCGCACATCAGCACGCAAAAAATCAGGGAAAACAGCTTTATCAGGCCATACATAACCGTGAAATAATTTACCATCGGCACTACGCACAAAATAGTCTTTTTCTATTCCTTGATCAAAAACGTGATAATCTGCCTCTGGCTCATACTTAACGCCTGGATCGATAATTGTTACTGTCTTAAAACCATCCTGCGCTAACTTACTAATTAATTTTTCTGCTTCCGGGAAACGCTTAGAACTCCAAGTAAATACGCGATATCCCTGCATATAATCAATATCTAAATGAATCACATCACAGGGAATACTGCGGCGGCGAAATTCTTCAGCTAATTCGCGCACCACTGTTTCTGATTCATAACTCCATCTACACTGGTGATAACCTAATGCCCACTTTGGCGGTAGTTGCATTCTACCTGTTAGTTGCGTGTAGGTGCGAACAATTTCCGCAGGTTCAGCACCATAAATGATGTAATAATCTAATTCATCGCTGCGCGTTTCCATCCGTAAAACGCCTGGTTCTTCAGCACCAATATCAAAATGACTCCAAAATGTTGTATTGAAGAATATCCCATATCCAACATGAGGACGCAACGCCATAAAAAATGGAATGGCTTGATACATCTCATCTGTTAACAAGCCATAATCAAGTGCATCAGTTGTCCAATTAGTTTTTACTTCACTGCGTTTATCTAGTAACCCAGTACGCTCACCAAAACCGTAGAAATGTTCATCTGCTTCGATGCGTTTCCAATTGGCAATTGCACCCATCCGCCAACCCATACTATGATCGGTATCGTGTGCAAAAGGTCGTCCCTCTAAGTCATAACATTGAATCTGACAACCTTCTCGTTGAATACACACCCGCATTTGTGCTGTGGTAATTTCGATATTTTCAGTTGTTTCCTCTACTTCAAATGGCACAACTGACCAATGATCATCATCTAATGCTACAGCCCAAGAACGACTTGGTTTAAATTTTCCTGTAGGTGAAAGACGTACTCGAATTAAATTAGGTGCTAATACACTAATCGCAATACTTGGATCTCCACACTTGAGATAGATGTGGCGCTCATCTTTTTCAATAGCTGTTACTGGGTCAAGAGTTGGCCAGGGTTGCTGATTAATCGGTAGTTTTCCAAAGTATTGCGGCATACTCGCCTTAATTTTTATCTCTCACCAGATATAACAATACAAATCGCTCACTAACCTGCAATCAGCCTTTAGGACAGTAAACACAATATAGAGACGTTGTTGTATACAACGTCTCTACAAAATTATCCTTGATGGCGCTTAGAACTCCATCACGGTCGAGGGATAGTGCTGATTTAGCCACGCCAAATTTTTTCAAGCACATCTGCGGGGGGAATATCTGCTACCCAGCGTGTGGAAGATTGTAAACCAATAGTGCGATCGCTCTGAGGCAATAATTTTTTCGCCTCAGTTGGCCCAAATAAAGCAATTAAATAAGTCCCAACTGCTACAGCTATGTGCATTGGCGCACTATCTGTACAAAGCATCAAGTTCGCACCAGCAATCAGCGCCGCTAATTTACCAATATCCGGTGGTGAAATTACTTTCACGTTTGGACAATATCCTAACAAGCTGCTGACAAATGCTTGATCGTCTGGCCCGTTGATTACTACCACTGGGAGATTTGGCTGTCGCTGTTGAATGTCTTCAATAACTTGTTGCCATTTCTTAACTGGGTAGGTTTTGTCAATGCCTTGACTCTGAGAGATTTGGCTAGAACCGCCATGAATCAAAATATAACCAGTTTCGTTAATACCCAGCCGTTGCTGTGCAACTTCTGCCCATTCAATATCTTGTTTCGGAACGTTGACGGCAAGAGGTGGACAAGGTGAATGTATATCTAGACCTTTGAGAAGATCGTGGTACATTTCCGCAGCGTATTGCTCGGTTTTTAGTGGTACAGCGTTGGAAATAAATGTTTCCTTAAGACCACTGCTATAACCAACACGAGTAGCAATTCCTGTCAACCAGAGAAGGAAATTTACGCCCCAACTCCGTCCTAGAGAAACAGCAAAATCATACTCGCGATCGCGAATAATACCTAGCAAATTTCCCCAATCTGCCATGCCGTTACGGTTTCTAAAATCAAACCGCATAACTTCATTGACAGACTTGCATACCCGATACGCACCCGTAGATCTAGGTTCGACAATTACGTCGATCTGCGCGTCCGGGTAATTCTGTTTCAGGTCATCAATCGTCGGGAAGAACAGAATTTGGTCGCCAATCCCGCCTGGGACAAGTGCCAGTATTCGCATCTGTTTTTTATTGAAGTTACTTATCAGCTTTATTCTATAGCGGTTAGCACCTTAGCTATGAAAAAAGCGCCATTCTGACTCCTGACTTCTGATTTCTGAATGTTTATATTGCCTTTTCTCAACAGCCATACTTAAGTTGCAAACATCTGGTCTGTCATAAAATGATAACAACTGGGCAATCTGAGCAATTAATCTTAACAAACTGATGAGTTACTACATCTCTCCTCGCTTCCTCGACAAACTTGCAGTTCACATTACCAAAAATTTCTTAGATCTCCCTGGTGTTAGAGTCCCCTTAATTCTCGGCATTCATGGACGTAAGGGTGAAGGCAAAACTTTTCAATGCGAGTTAGTATTTCAGCGCATGGGCATTGAAGTTGTCCATATGTCCGCTGGAGAATTAGAAAGTCCAGATGCCGGAGATCCATCACGTTTAGTTCGTCTGCGTTATCGAGAAGCAGCAGAGTTAATCAAGGTGCGCGGTAAGATGTGCGTATTGATGATTAATGATTTGGATGCTGGTGCAGGAAGGTTTGATCAAGGTACTCAATATACGGTAAATACTCAGATGGTCAACGCCACTCTGATGAATATTGCCGATAACCCAACTAATGTGCAATTGCCTGGTAGCTACGATTCTACACCTTTGCACCGTGTACCAATTCTGGTTACAGGTAATGACTTTACAACTTTATACGCACCATTAATTAGAGATGGTCGGATGGAAAAGTTTCATTGGGAACCGACTAGAGAAGAAAAAATTGGGATTGTTGGCGGTATTTATTCTGAGGATGGATTATCTGAAAGTCAGATTACCCAGTTAGTAGATAATTTTGCTAATCAAGCAATTGATTTCTTTGGCGCATTGAGATCACGCATTTATGATGAACAAATCCGCCAGTTTATCCATCAAGTCGGCTATAACAAGGTTTCTTCTGCTGTCGTCAATAGTGTTGATGGGCCACCAGCGTTTAAAAAGCCTGATTTTAGTTTGTCTCGCTTAATTGAATTTGGCAGCTTGATGGCGCAAGAACAGCAGCGAGTCCAAACTTCACGTTTAGTAGAAGAATACAACGCACATCGCTTAAATTCTACTCAACAAGTTTTACCAGTTGAAAATTCTCATCCTACTCAAAATCAGGTAGTAAAGGAGCAACCTAAACAGCAGCAATTCTATAAACAATATAGTGCAGGTAGCGGCAACGGTCATGTAGAAACAAATCAATTAAATCCAGATTTATTGCAGCAGGTAAAAGAACTAATCAACGGCGGTTATCGGATTGCAATGGAATACGCTGATGAGCGACGTTTCCGTAGTAATGGCTGGAGAAGTTGTGCGCCTATTACTGCTAATCATGAGTCGGAAGCTATAACAGCCGTTGAAAGTTGTTTATCGGATCATGTTGGTGAGTATGTGCGTTTAATTGGGATTGATCCGAAAGCTAAGAGGCGCGTTGTGGAGAAGGTGATTCAACGACCAAAAGGTTAATAGGTTTTGATTTTGAAACGCAAAGTAAGCAAAGATAGATACTTGTGTTGCTGCTTTGAAAATGGCGATCGCACGCTTGTTGATGCTTGATGCGATCGCACTCAACTACCCATCATTCGGTGCTAATGAAAACTCAGAATTAATCTGCCATCTTTTACCATCATGAATTAACAATGTTAGATATGTTGCTGTAAACTCAAAGTGCAACTCTTGATGCTCAAACTCAGACCATGCAGCCTTAAAATCCTGCTTACTTAAATCTTTAAAACCAACCGTCATGTGTGGAGAAAACGGACGCTTCTTAGAAACTGGATCGGCAATTCTTAATGATGCTTCCACACAATTCATTAAATCTTTCTGTAAACTTAGCAATTCCGGTGTTTTAATCACATCAACATAGATAACACGCGGTACAAATGCAGCAAAGCCAGATAAAATGACCGGAATAGAAGAATGTTCGCTTGCAAAATTTATCAAACATTCTTCCAAGGCTGGGAGATTTTTCACCTCTAATTCAAACGGAGGCTGCAAGGTAATATGGGGAGGAGATTTTAAAGCCGCCTTACTATTATAGGTATCAGCAAAGTGCTGCTTAATACCAGTGACATAATCTTGAATATCCTGTGGCGGTAACAGCGCAATAAAAAACAGGCGTTTTTTGTTGTCCAAGGAGTTTAATTAATAGTAATATACCCTTCTGTTATCAATTTATCAGGAAAAATAAGCAATGCCCTGGTTTGTCAAAATAGAAGAAGGCATCGTTGATAAGCCTACTTTTGATCAAAACGTACCAGCACATCAAGCTTATGTCCAAAAATTAATTGCCAAGGGACACCAAGCACGTACTGGATACTGGAGACAGCGCGGAGGAGGTATGATGCTGTTTCACGCAGCATCAATGGCAGAAGCGCAAGCAATTGTTGCTGACGATCCGCTAATTAAAAACGGTTGTGTCAACTACAAGCTTTATGAGTGGTGCATTGTTGTGGAATAAGCTGATAGCCAAATAATTTTTTAGCTTAGAGTTTACACATTCGCAAAATGATGCTATATTTAAATTGATCTGGACTCACGCGGTCACAACGCCCAAATCTTGTCAGAACCGGAAGGTAGCAGCAATACGGGATGCTTGCGACAGGCGTGATATCCGGGTCATCCGATACATTTTAATCATGCCTGTTTTTTAAGCCGCGATTTTAAAATAATCACGGTCATTAATTATTTTAAAATCTATATATCTCTTTTAAAACTGCTACTTTTAGCGATTTTGCCAATCTTTAGCAACTTGATCGAGTCCATAGAACTGTTTCCAGAATTTATCTACAGCCCAAGTTGGCAATAGTTTATTCATCACAAATAGCAAAAAATCTCCCCCTGTCGCAGCAACATAACGGGCGCGAGGATTGGGAGTTGTAATTACTTTGACGATTACCTCAGCAACTCTTTCAGATGTCCAAGCGCGACTACTGGTGTTTTTTTCTAAGTTTTTTAACTTTTCAAATGCCGAGCTGTAGGGTGTATTGTCAGGATTGGTGACAGCTTGTTCCACCATTTGACCAGCGACATCAAAAAAATCTGTACTGACTGGCCCAGGTTCAATCACACTAACTTTAATATTAAAGGCAGCTAATTCCATTCTCAGCGCGTCGCTGATGCCTTCTAAGGCAAATTTAGAACTACTATACAACCCACCGAAGGGGAACGCCAACCGTCCTCCTAGTGAACTAATGTTGATAATTCTGCCCCCGCCTTGGTCGCGCATCCCAGGGATTAATGCTTGAGTTAAAGCTAATGGGCCTAATAAGTTGACATTAAACTGCTTTTGTGCGGAACTAATAGGGATTAATTCTATCGGCCCCATTTGTCCATAACCAGCATTGTTGACTAATACATCAACTCGACCAAAACGCTCAATTACTGACTTAGCTAGTGCTTGAACCTGCTCAAGCTGAGTTAGGTCTGTAGGAACTACAAAAACATCAGCACCAGCTTTACTGCAAAAATCGGCAACCTGTTCCAATTTGTCTTGACTACGGGATGCAAGTACCAAGCGGATGCCTAAAGCTTTTGCTGCTAAGACTTTTGCCAAGGCAGCGCCAATACCTGTGGATGCACCTGTAATTAGGATTACTTGTTCAGATAAAGCAGGAGAATAAGTCATAAGTAATAAGGATTTTTAGTAGCGAAATTAATGCTGGTATTGCTCAATACTGTAGTTGAGCGCAGCCTCAGCAGGCTATTGCGTTTTATTGTGCTTTCCTTTGTAGGGGAGGCAGGGGGAGAAAATAAATTAAAATGTTTTGCCAGAACATTTGTAGACTAATTCCGTGCATACCCATTAAGCATAAAATTTATTTTTACATCTATAATGATTCCGGCTCTAACTGCTATTATGCGTCTACCCTAGAGGATAAAAAGCGGGCAAGAGTTATAAAACTAGCTTATAGAAAGTTTTTGCTGAGTCTAACTCGATATTTAGTAGTATCTTGAGTATCTTTTTGATCAACTATCTTGCCGGAAAATTAAACACAGAATATATAACACTAAAAACTAGCAGAGAAAGGGGCGTAGCACTATGACATCAATGGAATTAAATGATTTACAGGCTTTAGGGCAAATTTTACAAGAGCGACTTCAGTCAGATTTCCAGCAAATGGTTCCGTTTAAAGTGCGGTGTGTATTTAAAGAGGGAACGCTGGTAATTCTGGCACAACACCCGATAGATGTTGTGCCAGATCCACAGCAAACATTTAGGGTGTTGCAACAGACATTGCAAACAGAGTTAACGGAATATACGCTTCCTGTAAGGCTTTATTTGAGGGTACAGGGTAGTCAACAGCCTTACAATTGGCATAAATTCATGCTAGAACCAGCTGTTGTTTCAATGCCTACAGGCATGGCTATGGGAGCAACAGGAAATGAAGATACTGATTTTGAAAACCCATTTGCTTTGGGTGAAGATGCGGAAATACACAATAGTTGGACAGAGATATTAGAACCATCGTCTGAATCTATGACAGACGATCGTAGTGATGAGGAATGGGGGTTTGGGCAGAGATTAAATGCTGGTACTGGGACAAAGAACTTTGAGGAACAGTCAATTTATGAGTCTGGGGAAACAGATAATTTATCTGATGAAACGCCAGAATCGTTACCTTTGAAGGGGTGGCGACCATCGTTACCTCTGCTAGTAGGAGGAGTGAGCATCAGTATGGCGGTGTTTTTAAGTAGCTTATATGCACTGACTCGTCCATGTGTAGTTGGTGCTTGTGAAGAAATTACTGCTGCTCAAAGATTAAATCAGAACTCAGCGACAACTTTGGATCAGGCTAAAACTAAGCAAGAAGTTTTGGTGGCAAAACAGCAGTTAACAGAAGCTCAAAATATTCTGGCAACTATTCCTTGGTGGTCTAGTGAACATGAAAAAGCGCAGAAATTAATTGCAGTTTATCAAGCAGATAGCGATCGCTTAGATCAAGTAACTCAGGGTTTGGAGAAGGCAAACATAGCGGCTATAAAAAGCAAAAATCCACCTCATGAGTTGTCAGAGTGGTTAGAAATACAGAAGCTTTGGAATGAAGCGATCGCAGTCTTTAAACAAGTTCCTGAAACTAGCAATGTTTATCAATTAGCTCAACGAAAACTGCAAGATTATCAGCTAAGTTTAGCAATGGTTAATCAGCAAGTAGCTAGTGAACAAAAGGGAAATAATCTGTTAGCAACAGCTAAAGAAACTGTTGAGATAGCGAAAGCACGTCAGGGTGTGGCTCAGTCCTTAGATGACTTGCAATTGGTACGCTCAACTTGGCAAAGAGCGTTTTCTCGGCTCAACGTGATTCCAAAAGGAACCACAGCATATCAACCAGCACAACAATTGTTGAAATCATCTCAACCACAGTTGATTGCGGTGCGCGATCGCTCTTTTCAAGAACAACTTGCCGCTAATATTTATCAGCAAAGTTTACTATTAGCTCAACAAGCCCAAAATTTTCAAGGAATTAACCAATGGTCACAAGCAGTTTCTAATTGGCGCAATGCGATCGCTTCTTTAAAGCGTATTCCTAGCGGGACATTTCATCACGGCAAAGCACAACCATTAATCAATTCCTATACAGTCGCTCTGCAACAAGCCCAAGATAGATTCCAGTTAGCAATGAGGATGCAGCAAACAAGTCAGGATTTGAATCGCACTTGCTCTGGGACACCTCAAATTTGCAACTACACGATCACAAGCAATGGCATTAAAGTACGGGTGACACCTGCTTATGCTAATACTTTGAAGCAAACAGCTATGTTTGCTAAAGCGCAAGGTGACTATAACGCTCAAATTAAAGTAGTTAATCATGTATTAACTGTGGGAGAAGCACTGGAAGCGATTAGTGATAATGCCCGTTTGCCACTAGAAGTTTATGGCCCTAATGGTGCTGCTATTCAGGTACATACACCTTGAATCAATTATCAATGAACAATTTTCATGCGGGTATAGTCATTGTGATTAGATTAGGGAAAACAACAGTTGAATTCCCTTCAATAGGACAATTTGATTAGGTATTAAGTAAAACTTTGGGTACAAACGAGTGAGTAACATTCCCCCCCTTGACCTAGCGCGGCAGTACAAACTAATTGCTGAAGATGTGAGTGTTGCTGTTGAAGACATTTTAGCTTCTGGTCGTTATATTGGCGGTTCGGTAGTTGAAAGCTTTGAACAGCAATTTGCAGCTTATGTGGGAGTCTCGGAATGTGTGGGGTGTAATTCTGGAACTGATGCACTCTATCTCGCACTACGGGCATTAAATATTGGTACAGGAGATGAAGTAATTACTACACCCTTTACCTTTTTTGCGACATCTGAGGTAATTTCTGCTGTAGGGGCAAAGCCTGTTTTTGTTGATATTGACCCCGAAACGTTTAATTTAGATGTTAATCAAATTAAATCAGCGATTACAGAGCGTACTAAAGCGATTATCCCTGTGCATTTGTTTGGACAGCCAATGGATATGACCGCAGTAATGGAGCTCGCTGGGTCTCATAATTTATTTGTAATTGAAGACGTAGCTCAAGCAACGGGCGCTACATGGGGAGAACAACGGGTAGGTAGCTTTGGACATATCGGTTGCTTTAGTTTCTTCCCTACCAAGAATTTAGGCGGTTTTGGAGATGGGGGTGCTTGTACTACGTCAGATAGTGCGATCGCAGCATCTATGCGAATGCTTAAAGAACATGGCAGTCGCCGTCGCTATATTCACGAAGAAATTGGGATTAATAGTCGTTTAGATGCGTTGCAAGCTGCAATTTTGCAAATTAAGTTAACTCATCTAGATACTTGGAATGAGCAACGCCGAGAAGTTGCAAAGCGTTATCACCAATTACTCCAACCAATATTAGGAATAGTGACACCTCAAGAACATCCTGGGGGTCGAAGTGTTTGGAATCAATACACAATTCGGATTATAAGTCAAAAAACTGAAGCCGACTCTTTAGCTGCTAAACGTGATGCAGTGCGTAATGCTTTACAGCAAGTAGGAGTTAGTTCGATGATTTATTACCCACTACCTCTGCACTTGCAGCCAGTTTATCAAGATTTAGGCTACCAAGTCGGTCAATTGCCTGCTTCAGAGCAAGTCTGCCATGAGGTGTTGTCTTTACCGATGTTCCCAGAACTTACTTTAGAGGAGCAAGAACAGGTAGTTTATGCTTTAAAAGATTGCTTGGGTTAGCAATTAGCTGTTAGCTGTCAGCCATCAGCAAAAACAACTAATAAGCTCAATCAATGTAGAGACGTTGTATACAACGTCTCTACAAGGGTTGTAGGTAATACACCTTTAATTTGGTGTTGATGTCTATCTACTAGCTGATGGCTGATAGCTGACCGCTTAATTAAGCGTGAACCTGTGGGCGGCTGACAGTTGCTAAAGCTTCAACTAAACTGCGGACAACAGCTACCATTGCTACTTCGCTATCGAGTTTGTTGATTGCGGAACCAACACCAACACCAGCCGCACCAGCCGCGATCGCCATTGGTACTGTTACACTTGATAAGCCAGAAGCACACAGTACGGGAACGGAAACTGCACGACTAATAGAGTAAGCCGCAGCTAGAGTAGGCGCAGCTTTTTCAATCAATCCCAAAGTACCTGCATGAACAGGAGCGCTGCTAGTTCCACCTTCAGTTTGGATAATATCAGCGCCAGCTTTGACTAATTCAATTGCCAATTCTACTTGCTGATCCAACTCTAGAATATGGGGAACAGTTACAGATAAGGTAATGTTAGGTAGGAGCGATCGCGTCTCAGTAGTCAGCGCCAAAACTTCTTCGGCTTCAAAACGACGACCTTGGGCATAAAAGCTATCAAAGTTACCGATTTCAATTAAATCAGCACCAGCTTCTACAGCACTAACAAATTTTTCTGGTTCTACAGCAGAAACACAAATAGGCAGGCTGATGAGTTGGCGAGCCATACGCACCAAGTTTGAATCAGCAGCAATATCTACAAATGTCGCGCCACCTGCTTGAGCAGCTTTAATTACAGCAGCAACGTTTTGATGGTCAAAGTTATTCAAGCCGCTAATTACTTTTAGTACGCGACCTTGTGCAAATGCTTGTTGAACAGAAGGATGGATCGTCATAATGGTTATGCACGTAAATAAATTTCTTCAGGTTGATCTTAAGCTGTTGGGAAGGCTCTTGATATCACCATAATGATTAGCTTACTTCCGAGATAACTGAGCCGCAATCTGATTTGTCTTTGCTGCCATAATAAAATCATTCTCATGCAGCCCAGAAATTGCGTGAGTCCACCAAGTTACTGTAACTTTGCCCCACTCAGTTAGTAACGCGGGGTGATGTCCTTGGTTTTCGGCTGCTTCACCCACTTTATTCGTAAAATCTAAAGCTGTCTGGAAATCGGGAAATTTATAGATCCGTTCTAGACGCAACTCTCCCTCAACCTCCATAATTTGCCAATCTGGAATCTCAGGCTGGAGTTGAGCAATTTCTTCTGCTGTAAGATGTGGTTCTGTGCCAGTGCAGGGGATACAGTTTTGTGCTGTCAATTCCATAAAATGCCTCTTGAATGTGCAATTTTCTAGCTGGACTAGCAAGAGCTTATTACTAATAAGGGATATTTATTTCCTGATCAATGAATTAGCAGACAAATTTTGAAAGTGGTTATCTCTTAAATCAACCACATGGCTATTCCGATAATACTGGAATCAATCGCAGATAACTAAATAGTATTTTTGTACTATTTAGCTAGTAGAATTTGAGAGTAGCAAGCTAGCAATCAGCCATGAGAAAACTACAATTAGGTATAAAAGCTTTAGCGCAGCAAGGGCAGAGCAATCACGGTCAAAAAGCACAGATACAACAGGTGGGTATACAACCCAAGCTGCTGTCAGTAAAACCTGCCGAGAGTTCTCAGGGAAAACTTCAGCAAAAAGTTGGGGATGGCTTGAAGCGTTTGTCTGTACAGGCAGAACATATAAACAAACTTGCAACTGAGTTAGAGACAGCAATATTAGAACTAAAAGCACTGACATCTATTGTCAACCGCGATCTTAAAGAAATCCAGTCGGTACGCGGCTACGCAACCAATTTAGATATTTGTGAGTTTAAAGCTTTGGCTGTACCTCATGTTGCACAAACTAATTCTGGTTCCTTAATTTTGAAATTACGGCAAGTAAATTTATCCCAAGGAGAACAGATGTTCCTCAAAAAAGTAATGCAACGTAAAATTAAAAGAAAACGGGGCTAACAGCCTTCAGCCCTAATTTATAGCTGTAGCTAGATAGGGCGCGGACATTGAATAGAATATTTCTGAAACTCTTAGGAAATATTGGCGCAATCAAAAAGCTAATTGCTAATAGCTGACGGCTGGCTATATTGGGTTTGAGCGCACTTGAGCAAAGGAATAAACTGTGCTTGCATCGCTTCGTATGCAGTGTTAGCAGCAGGTGGGATAGTTCCTACGAGTGCTAATGCGCGATCGTACTGCCCAGTTTTAGCATATTCAGAAGCGATCGCATTTAATGCCTTAGTCTTATTTTCTACAGAATTAATTGCATCAGCAAAATTTACAGCTTCGTCAAATTTACCAGTGGCAGCATATTTACCTGCAATCTTAACCATCGCCTCACCTTGCCAATATTCATTTTTCATACTGTTAGCAAGTTGTAAAGCTTGATCAAATTTACCAGCAGTTGCATACTCAGCAATAATAGTTGGTAACAAATCACCATCGGGATTAATCGCGCTTACCATTTGAGTTAATTTTGCAGCTTGGTCAAAGTTACCAACAGCTACATATCGGCTTGCAATTTTAGCTAAAGATACAACTTTGTATGTATCATCTTTAATAGTCTGAGTTACCTGTGCAAGTTGAGCGAGTTGGCTAACTGTAGCAGACTCAGCAATTGATTCTAAAGCTTGAGTTTTATAATAGTTATCCTGAATAGTTTTAGCTAAATGTAGGGCTTGGTCAAATTGATTAGCAAGAGCATATTGAGCAACTATACCTGCTAACGCCTGGGGTTTTTCAGATTCGTCCTTAATAGTTTTAGTTAGTTGCAGTGCTTGTTTATATTGACCTGCGGCGGCATACTCAATAGCAATTTCGGCTATTGCACTGTCTCTCATTAACTCTGCATCAAGAGTTCTAGCAACTCGTAAAGCTTGCATAAATGTCTGTGAAGCTTGCTTTGGTTTACCTGCTTTGGCATACTCGCGGGCAATTCTAGCCAACAGTTGGGATTTATATGTATCGTACTCCTGAATGCTGTTTATTAACTGTTTAGCTTGAGTGTATTGACCAGCAGCAGCATACATTCCTGCTATATCTACTAAAGTTTGCTCTTTAGTCAATTCATCTTCCATCTTTTTAGTAATTGCGATCGCACTCGGAAATTGCTTAGCTTGAGCGTAAGCTAGTGCTATTTCAGCCAACTCTGCCGATTGCTCATTTGCCAGCATACTCAGTGAACTAGAAACTGAAGACGGTAAAAACTCCAAAGGGCCAACAAGCACGTAACACGCTAGAGGAATACCTCTAAGTTTAGGCTCAGTTTGTGCAGATGGTTTGGTTGAATTTTGGACACTAGGCGTTACTTGCCTGTGTTGTGCTAAAAGTTGCTCAGTTGTAGGAGTAGCTGCACAGCTACCTACCAGCAGTATTAATTCTAAACCACCAATTATGAAGCAGGAAAATGATTTTTTCATAGTTATTAGACTGCTAAATTTATCACAATAAGTAAGTTCTGTGATTTTGCTGATAGGTTATTACTGATTAAGATAAACTCTGCTCAAGAGCAATCGCTCGCTGAGTGTGACAGTTATAATACTGGTTGAGATGCAACCGTAATATTCAGTAAGTAGCGGGTACTAAAACTTGGCTGCTCAATTATCTACTAAGCAAAATAGCAAAAATTTGTAATAATTGGCAAGTAGGAGTGAGTAGCAGATCTCCTGTATTATAATTTCACTCTGATTTATAGCAGCGAGGTTTAAAAATAAGGCAATTAATCATGCTGTCTATGATAATTTGAAAGCAACTTTAATTGCCAAGTAATTTTCCTAACTTATTGCTACAAATTAAATCACTGCAAGTTAGTATTAATAGTTGAAATATTAGTTAATTAGTCACAATTAGCCTACCACATCCACAAAAGCGTCTCGGTTGAATTGCACCACAGATGAGGCAGAGTGCCGATAATGCCCAGATGTGAATACTTTTAATGTAACGTTCTTTTGATCAGGGTATAATATTTCTCTTACTGTGCAGGTCTGCATTCTGCTATTACAGTAGGCAATAATACGGTGTCCAATTTGAATGTCTAATGCTTGAATTTTCATAAATATTTATCCTTCTGAGCCAAAAATTAGCTCATTTTGTTGGAGTCAGATAGGGAGAATGTGCTGATACATCCTACTGACCCATTTTTTAACTTCTTTTACATTATGACATAAATAAATCAATATATCAAAGTTGGTATTTTTATGTCAAGTTGATTTATAATCAAGATAATTATGTGAGTAAAATTAGATGTTAAAGAGCGATCGCTCTTTACTGGGAACTGGTGAATAGTGACTGGGAAAAACACTATGCGTTGATTTATGCTCACTTACTTAAGATGCAGAGCCTTAATTAATCAACCGAGTGTATTAGACATCTCCGCTTATGGGGATGTAGAGACGTTATATACAACGTCTCTACATGAATTCTAGGTTACGCACCTTTTATTTTGTGTCGATGTTTATTTGTTATGCCCATCAACATCAAATTAGGCAATTAAGTTACTGATTTTAAGCCTTGATTAATGTCCATTCCAACTCTTTAATTGGGGCATTTTGCAAAGCTTCTGTGAGTTCTTCGTTACTCTCAAATTTGACTTGAGATAGATAAGAAGCTTCAATTTTAACATTAAACTTATCTTCTGCAAACGGCCAAGGTGTAACAACTACATGACCATCGGCATTTTCCATAACATCATAGCGTTTACCGTCTGGGCCTTTACTAATTTCTAACTGTCGTTCTCCAGCAGGTAATTCCTGACTACATAAAATTAAGGAAAAGCGATCGCACCACTGAAAAAACGCATAAGCTTTCTCAGTTTCTTCCTTACTCAGACCTAATTCACGTCGCCATTTCTTTTGATTTTCTAATTGTTCATCTAAAAATTCATCTAATTCCTTTGATTCCCCACGTTTGCCTTCATTTAAGAAACTCATGTGCATAGAAATTAACATCGCTACCCATCGCCCTCGATAGCGTGAATTTGTTGTCAGTCCTCTTAACTTTGGCACTGAAGTTTCACCACCAATTGTAAAGTCCATTGGTGCGCCAGCTTTTGTTAAGTGATCGCCTTCCCATTCCTTTTCTAAATCATCATGGTGGGAAATTGCTGCTACGGTTTCTATTATTCTTTCTGGACGGTCTTGTTTATGCCAATGTCCGGCAATTTGAGCAGCTAGTAAAGCATGGGCGCGGTGGTAAATTACTTCCCAACCTTGATCGTGTTGGTTAACAATCACTGATTTATTTTCTCCTTAGTTATATTTGTATGCGCGAATTGACTTTAATGCCAAGTAATCAGATATAACATCTGAGTTGGGAGGTATATTTGAATGCTGAGAACTGATTAAACCAATAAGCTAAAATCAATACTCTGGTTTTTTTATCGCAGATGTAAGCAGATAAACGCAGATGGCGCAGATGTCTAGCTAGATTTTATGCACTTATGCAAGAGGTAGATCAAGTTTTAGGAGTGTAAAACTTGATTTCTTAACTTTCGGATAATGGCTAAAGTTATCCGAACTGTAACCTGGCAGTTTAGGATAAAAAAATCACTAAGTTGAGTCGTCCCATGACGCTAATGCAGGTTTGGGGATGTCTGGTAATTTGGATAGTCTGCCCACTCTTGGGCGGTTTACCCTTGATACGCTGGGTTACTTATGCGCTTACAGGTCGTAATTTAGCCAAAATTGGTACTGGTAATGTCTCAGTTTCGGCTGCTTTTTATCACGGGGGAAAGCTTGCTGGTATTCTGTCGGTTCTTTCTGAGGCATTCAAGGGAATTGCTGCTGTATTAATTGCGCGTTATTTTTTCCCATCTGACTCAAGTTGGGAATTAATTGCACTCATCGCCTTAGTTATAGGGCGCTACTGGATGGGTAAGGGCGCAGGGACAACTAATGTTACTTGGGGTATGTTTGTCCATGATTGGAAAGCGTCGTTACTTATATTTATAATTGGCGGAATAAGTTTTACTATTTTACGAGACAAAACTTCTGGGCGCTATGGTGCTTTAATCTTAATTCCCTCAATCTTGGCATTATTGCACCCCCATGATGGTGCTAGAATTGCCTTTGCAGCCATCCTTGCTGGTTTAATCGGGTGGATATATAAGAAAATCCCCGACGATTTAGATCTCCGTCCTCAAGAAGCAAAGTCAGAGTCACAAACTGTGTTTCGTTTTTTTAGAGGCGATCGCGCTATAGTTTCTTTAGATCGACAGCTTGACCCTAATAAATTTGGGCAAAAAGCTGCTACTTTATCTCAGTTGAAACGCTGGGGTTATCCTGTACCGACTGGATGGGTACTTCCTGCGGGAGATGATCCACAACCTCTAATTGAGTACTTGCAACCATCTATCGAACAACCTTTGGTTGTGCGTTCTTCTGCTGTGGGAGAAGATTCTGAATATGCTTCTGCTGCGGGACAATATGAAACTATTTTGAATGTTACTACTATAGAAGCATTGCAAGTTGCTATTACTAGCTGCATTACTTCTTATGATGAACCTGCGGCTGTGCAATATCGGCGCGACAGAGGTATCCCAGATGCTTCAATGTCATTACTAATTCAACAACAAGTTCCAGGGGTATTTTCTGGAGTTGCTTTTAGTCGTGACCCGATTTTACAACATGGCGATGCGGTAGTAATTGAAGCATTACCAGGAGAAGCTAATCGCATTGTTTCTGGACAAGTCACACCAGAACATTATCGCGTAATGGTGATACCAGCAGATTTAGAAACTAATAGTAATTCTCCTGATCCGTCTTGGGTAATACCAGATAATTTAGAACTACCAGTTGAAGGTGATGGAGATGTACCACCTCGATTAATTCAACAAGTTGCTTATCTAGCGCGTCAATTAGAAGCACGTTATCTCGGTACACCGCAAGATATTGAATGGAGTTATGACGGTCAAACTTTATGGTTGTTGCAATCACGCCCAATTACGACTTTGCAGCCAATTTGGACTCGTAAAATTGCCGCAGAAGTAATTCCTGGGTTAATTCGTCCGCTTACTTGGTCAATTAATCGTCCGCTTACTTGTGGGGTTTGGGGAGAGATTTTTACCTTAGTTTTAAATAATCGTGCTGAGAAATTAGATTTTAATCAAACTGCGACGTTGCATTATTCCCGCGCTTATTTTAATGCTTCTCTCTTAGGGCAGATATTTTTAAGAATGGGTTTGCCACCGGAAAGTTTAGAGTTTCTGACTAGAGGTGCAAAGTTTAGTAAACCACCTTTAAGTGCTACTTTAAAAAGCACACCAGGATTAATTCGTTTACTGCGTCGGGAACTAAAGTTAGAGGCAGATTTTCAACGAGATTACGAACGTTATTTTGCTCCAACTTTAAGTAAGTTAAGCAATCAACCCGCATCTGAGTTATCTCCCGTTGCGCTATTAGAAAGAATAGAGATGATTTTGGAGGTACTGAAGCGGGGTACTTATTATAGTATTATGGCTCCCTTGAGTGCAGCGTTACGGCAAGCGGTCTGGAAGGTTAAAGATGAGGAGTTGGATAATAGCCAAACGCCAGAAGTTGCATCAATGCGATCGCTTTTAGAATTAGCTAATGATGCGCGTCATTTATTACCTACTCGTGAACGTACTTCCGAAGGTTCAATTTTATTCGCCACACTTGCGGAAATACCTGATGGTGAGTGTATATTAGAACGATTTGATCAATGGTTAAATCAGTATGGATATCTGAGTGAGGTAGGTACTGATATTGCTGTGCCTACTTGGAAAGAAGACCCTCGACCTGTGCGAGAATTATTTGCACAGTTTCTTGCTACGGGTAAGATAGCAGAAAATGAACCGCAGAAAGGCAGGAAAAACCAAGATTGGAAAGTTCAGTTAGTACAGAAGCGGTTTACTCTCAAGGGAAAAGTTACTGAGATTTATAGTCATTTATTAGCTGAGTTGCGCTGGTGTTTTGTGCAGTTAGAGAAGTTATGGTTAGAGTCAGCTTTGTTGTCTGAGGAAGGAGATATCTTTTACTTAAAGTTAGCTGAAATTAGTCTGTTGATTGCGGGTGCAGATTTAGAATTAGCAGATGGGATATCTGAGTTGATAAGACGCAGGCGATCGCAATTAGAACAAGATGGTCAAATAACTAATATACCTGCTTTAATTTATGGTAATACGCCATCAGTTGCTAATTTTAATACCAGCAATCAGCAAGCTAGAAATAAACTGCAAGGTATTGGTGCTAGTCCTGGGCAGGTAGAAGGTAAAATTAAGGTGCTGCAAAATTTCCAAGCAATTGCAGAGATTGACCGAGAAACAATTATAGTAGTACCTTATACTGATTCTGGTTGGGCTCCAATATTAGCTCGTGCTGGTGGGTTAATTGCAGAGGTGGGGGGAAGACTTTCTCATGGTGCGATCATGGCGCGGGAGTATGGTATTCCTGCGGTGATGGATGTTCACAATGCTACTCAGTTTTTACAAGATGGTCAGCGAGTTAGGATTGATGGGGCGACAGGAATTGTTGAAGTTTTATAGGCTTGGTTGTTGGTTGCTGATGACTAGACTTCTTGCACAAATAATGATTTGGTTTTAGAACGCAAATTAACCGCAGATAAACGCAGATAAACCCAGATGAATTACAAGATTGATAAACTTATACAAAAGGTTTACTGATCGTTGCTCACTGTTCTTTGTTTGTTATAAACTTGATGTTCTCTAATTTCTACTTGGTGTTGGGTTAATCTATTTTGCCAACCGTCGCGAGTACCGATGTCACTGGTATTTTCTAATAGTCCTGCTGCTTCTTCCTCAATTGTGAGTTGGGCAAATTGTTCGTACAGAGGATAATTAGGTGTAACAAAGGTCTCTTTACGATGCAATATTGGCGGATTTTCAGATTTACTATAATCTCGATATCTCACCTTTAAATCCTGCAAGTCAATTTGCATACTGGTGTGTAATGCTGGATGCGGATCAGTATCAAAATCGGGATAAAATAGATAAGAAATTTTCGGTTTATTGGTATGGAATTTAATTAAGGTTGCACCATCCATCCGCCCGATAGTACGACTGGCGCAACCTTCATAAGTGCGTAAAAGTGGATCGAGTTCTGCTAATGCGGAAACATGAACATATAAGGCTGTGGGTAAGTGTTTACCAATCTTACTTTTTTGGCAAGCTGTTTTGATAACTTCTGGTTTACCCAAACTAAAGAGCATTTTATCGGCGACTTCGCAGGCTTCATCATAGTTGCCGAAAAAGGCTTTAATGTCGTGTTGGAGTTCGGGTGCTAGTTGTTTTAATTTGGGGCGCTTACTGAATTGAGTCAGGGCAAGATAAACTTGGATATCGAGAGAACGACGATATGCGATCACATCCCAATCTTCTTCGTTTGTCGCTTGCAAAATTACTTTAAATGCGCTCTTGATACTACCAAATTCTGCAACTAATTCTGGTTCTGCGGGTAATTCATGTTTGACGGGTAAGCGTCCGCGATCGCTGACAAATTCCATCAATGGTTGCAGTTGTTCTTCACACTCTTCAAACCTCTTAACAGGTCTACGCACTCTGGGCGTATAAAGACGGGAACGGAAACGCGAGGCGCGGAAACTTTCTTTAGCTTTTTCATCACGGAAAACAAAATATACCCCCAGGGTGACTGGTACGGCATCAACGCCCAGGGCATCATCTATATATTGTTTAAGTTCTTCCTGGTCGTAATATTTTTGGAAGGTATTGCGACAGGTAATAATGCCATCGTTGTAAGGTGTTTGTTTGATGTTGCGATCGTGTACTAAAACTTGGGTAGCAACTATTAATACTTGCTGTGTTAATTCCCAAGCTTTGCACAAACTATCACGACGTTCTTCTGAATCTTCAATAACGTTGAGTACAAAGCCGAGATTAACTATATCTGATGGAATTAAAGGGGAGTCAGGACGATAGTAAGGATCCCAACCTGCGCTAGTATAACCTCTCTCTGTGGTGCGATCGATATCTCCACCATGACCGCAACCGTAGTCAAAAAATGTTTTATCTGCTGTTAAGATTTCGGCTTCTATTGCCATCCGCACGGGACGCGAGATGTCTGTACGAACAATTGCTGCTCGATGCCGTTCGATTTCTGGCGGTTCTGGCAGTGAAGCAACCATAATTAGGTAGCATTTTAACCAATAGTAATAATTTAAGGTTAAAAATGCTGAAGTCTGAATAAAATAATCTTTTTTTAATTGTTCAACGTTGAGGATGGATAGCTACGTCGATTAAGTCTTCAATTTTCTTAATAGTTTGATCTCCAGCGAGATAGCCAATACCGCGATGCAGGTGGAGGCGGAATTGAGTAGCGAGGGTTTCTTTATCTGTACCTAAGCCGTCGTTGTGACAGCGTTGTTTAAGGGCGATGATTAAGATGTCGGCTAATTCTCCGCCAAATACGCGCCAGGTCATTTCGACGTTGCTATCGGTAATGATGGGGACGGGGGAGGGGATGGTGGGTTCGGCGAGGGAACGGCAAAATGCCCAGCGACAAAGGATGTTCCATTGGTCGATTTTGGTGAAGCGTTTTAGTTTGGTTAGTTGGTCTTTGGCTGTTTGGGAGAGTTTGATGGTGTTGATAGGGGGTTCCATAGGTTTTTTTTATCGCAGATGTCAGCAGATGGACGCAGATGGCGCAGATGTTAGATGATGATTTTCGGTGGGAATTTAGAATTTGTTGACGATACGCTTGATTTCTGCTTTGGGGTTGCCGAAGTTGATGAGTAAGCCAATTTTGAGTTTGCTAGCTTTGAGGTAGCTGACGCATTGTGCTTCGTCTCTATCTGTAAGATTTTTGACAGCTTTTAGTTCTAGAATGACGGAATTTTCAACTAATAAATCAGCTTCATAGTTACCTACTACAATCCCATCGTAGTAAACCTTAATTTGGTATTGTTGTTTTACACCTAATCCAGCTTTACGCAATTCATGTGCTAAAGCAATTCTCATAAACTTTCTCTAAAAAACCACATCCCAAATTATTCGACACCTTAAACGCACAACCAATAACCATCCTAGTAATCTCATTCAATTCATCTGCGTAATCTGCGTCCATCTGCTGACATCTGCGATAAAAAACAATTTATTGCTTCACCAAAAGTAACCTAATTCTACCACCGTCTGACGCTCCGAAGAATTATACTTCAACAAATACTCCCGCGCGATCGCACTATTTTCTCTTAACTGTTCCACTTCCACTTTTCCTATTTCCGTATCTGTAGACAATAAAATTACTTGATGACTCGCAGTAGGAAAATATCGCTCCACTAAATTCTGTCTATGCGATGAATCTAAACGTCCTAATGGTGTATCTATTGCAACTGGTAAATGTCGCCCGGATACCCTTGCTAAACCCCATAAAAAGGCAATAGCTAAAAGTTGTTTTTCCCCCGCAGATAAGCGATGTTTTGGTACTGGTTGACCTTTGGGATCGTAGATAGAAAGTGCAAATGTTTTCGTATCAATAGCAACGCGATGTACTAAGTCTGATTTGTGCAATAAGTAGCGGAAGCATTCGGTTACTTCCATTTCTAATTTATTCAGTTTTTTGAGAGTTAATTTTTCTTTAAATAGCTTGAGTGTGTCTTTTACTTTGGCTATAGAATTAATTATATGTTGGTTGTTTGCCGATTTTAGGCTTTCATCTGCATAGCTTTCTAACTCTTTTTTAATTTGTGCGATCGCTCTTTTTAATTCCTCACAGCGACGCTTAACTGTTTCGTGTGCAGCCTTCACTTTTGCAGCTTCGTTTTGGGTTGTAATTACCGCATCCTTTAACTGTTGATAAGCTTCGGGAGATGCAGCAGAATTTATCTGTCTTTCTAAAGCATCTATCTCAATTTCCAGTTTTTTTAGTTCTGCTTGTTTTTCACTCGCTCTAAATTCAGCCGTGTTAATTGCATATAAGATGTTATTTAATTGATTAATTTCTTCTTTATCTGCTAATAACCAAGGTTGAGTATCTACCGCTATCTCTTGCTCAAGCTGTTGATTTTCTAAAGCAATAAAGTTTTTGATTTTGTCAAATTCTGTATTATCTAAAGATAATTTTGTGATATAATCTAATAATTTATTGTCTCGCTCTTTTAAAATATCCTGCGCGATTTTGGCTTGTTGTTGGCGACTTTCTTTTTCAGCTTGAAATTGAGCTTGGGTAAGAATAGGGGAAATTAAAGCTAAAGGTAAAGCACCAGCAGCTAATTCTCGCATCACTTCTCGGACATTTTCTCTTTGTTCAATAAAATAATTTTGTTGTTTTTCTAAGCGGTTGCGATCGCTTGCAATTTTACCGCCTTCAGATAAAAACTTATCTTGTGCTTCTCGCTGTTTTCTATCAGCCTGATATAATTCATTATTTAACGAACTTAATTCTTGTTTGGCAGCATCTAACTCTTCATTGTGCTGCTTAAGCTTTTGTTCAATTTCTTCTAAGGTGGTTAACTCCTTAGTAGTTGCTAACTCTTTACGTTTGCGACTAGCGAGAATATCTAAATCTGCTGATAAGCGTTCCGATAATTCTAAGCCTAATAATGATTGAATTGCTTCGACAACAACGGGGGGAGGAGTTTCCATTTCGGCGAGTTCTTTTACTTGTTCGCCGTCAAACAGAAATAAGCTAGAAATTCCTATAGGCAGTAAGTTTTCAATGTACTGATCCCAGGTATTGGTTAATGCTTGATCTTTCCATTCGTCATTTTCTAAAATACCTAATACATCCTTGCCATCTTTAGGGTCGGGTGTCCAATATCTAACTATTCTTAATATTTTTGGTTTGCCATCTTCAATAATTTCAAAAGCTAATTCTATTCGCGCCTTTTCTGTGGGGGGTGTGTTGCGGTTGACGCATTGAGTAAGGAAGTCTGGATAACTTAAATTACCCCGTGTGGAACATTGGGCGCGTTGTCCATAAAGTGCAAGGCGAATAGCATCCATCAAGGTTGTTTTACCACCGCCATTCATCCCGCCAAAGAGAATTATTGGGCGTGTTTCGTTGTTTGTTTCGGGACGCAGGTTGATTTCTTGGCGACCCAGGTAGGGACCAAAATTTTGCAGGACAAGTTGGATAAAAATCATGGCTGGCAACGGATGGGTTATCGGGGGGAGGAGGGATTTTTAGGGGGATGGAATAACGGATGGGTTATTGGGGGGAGGAAGGAGTTTGAAGTAATAAAGAGTTTATTCGTTTTATTTGTTGCTAATCATCTATTTCATCAATATTTGGCTCACCAAACTTAATGCTTCCCCAAGTTAGTTGCTTCACTTTATCAACATCACCTTGAGCAACAGCACCTTTTAAATCACGTTTATCATGGGCGTTTTGAATTGCTTCTTCTCTATTTCTAGAACTGGTTTCAAAACATCTTACTAAGTTATCGTAGATACCGCGCCGAGTTTTGATATGCTGGCGTTCTGTATCTAACAATCTTGCCATTAGTTCTAAGTGCATTACATCGTCATCACAAATTTCTGTTAGCACTTCCCACTCATCAGTACCTATTAGTTTTCTCTCTGCACCTAAGCGGGTGTCTTGGAATTCTTCGCCTGTAGCTTCTTTGTAAATACGAGGTAAGCTATCATCAAATTCGTGTTTTTCTTCTAACCAAATGCGTCTAATTTCACTTAGTTCTTCAAGAGTAATTAGGGTAACATCACGCATCTCTACGGGTGCAGTCTGACGGGCTTCGGTTTGCGCTTCTAAGACTTTTCTCAGCCAATGTTCCCGCCATTTTTTCAAATAAGGACCAGGAATCGTTGAAACTGAACTTTCGCCATCAACATCACGTACAAAAAGTTCAACTTTTCCATAGATACGGCGGAAGTCTCTTCTATCTCTATCATTTTCAATATCTAATTCATTGCGGATATCTAATAGAGGCTGCATCCATTCTTTCTCTTCATCATTTTGAATCATTGCCTCCATTGATTTATCTTTATTAACCAGAGTACAAACCCAGCATCCAAAACGGGAATCACCACAGCTAGGAGTAGAGGTATCAATAACTAATGGACATTCGTTATCTGCTGTTGCGCCTCGATACATGACGAATAAATCTTTATTGTTATTTCCCCAAGGATTTTGCCATTGCATCAAATACAGCCAAACTTCATCAGTTCTCCAATCTTCAATAGGTAGATAAATTACAGAGTTAGGGCGACTAGGATTAATATTAATGCGATCGCGTACTCGTCCTTCGCTATGTTTAGCCATATTTGCTGCCCGTTTAGTACTCTCAGCTTTGCGAGTACCCAAAACAAGTATGACTTCACCACTATCTCTAATTACTGCACGTATGAAAGAGTCAGTAGGTTTAATTTTTAAACGTTCTGTACACCATCTAAAGCGATTTCTGGGTGCGGGGTAGCCTTTACCTATTAAACAGACCCAAAAAGTATCCTCAACTGCTGGATGAGTTAGATGGGTTTCGATTGGCATTTTCTGTTGTTGGGCAGAAGCTTTCATTCGATCTAAAGAATTGCGTACCCAAGCGGAAACAATGGGATTTTCTACTAAAGTATCATTTGTAATAACATGAATTGTTTTATGTCGTTTTTCAACTGGAAGGGCTGCGATCGCATTCCAAATTAGCTGTAGTACGCAAGTGCTATCTTTGCCACCACTCCAACCAATTACAAATGGTATTTCGTCCTGGCAATATAACTCTTGAATTTCTTTAGTTAGCAGTTCTATATCTTCTACTAACTCGTTAATACTACGTGATGGAAATAGGGAGATTTGTTGTTGGATTTCTGTCATTACTAAATGTTCCATTTTTTATTACGTCCGAATACAATCTCACGATGCCACTCAATAGCTTCTATCCTGGGAAAATATTTTTCTGCATTGGGTAGTAATATAGTTTCGCCGTGAAAAGCTTTTATTGGTTTACTATGAGGTGATTCTTCTTCCAAATCGTTAGCAACAATTATTTTATAATCATTATTTATAGTAAACCACCCTTGATCGAATGCCCAATGGTGATTTTTACAGAGTGAAATTCCATTATCTTCTCGACTGTCATAAAATTCGGAAAATTTCTTTATATGTGCGCCGTCTACAATGCTTTGACTAAGTGATCTAGTTACTCTTATTCTACAAAAAGCACATCTATAATCATAGATATGAACTATAGCTTTACGGAAAAACGCATCTCTAACAACTGCTTTTTTTAGATAAAATCTTGGTTTATTATCTAAACTAGATGAATTTGAAGTGATTTGTAAATCATCATCTTCGGTAGTTGAAAAATCTTGGTTAATTTTTAAAACTTCATCTATTTGTTGATCTTTAGCGGAAAACCAAATAGATATTAGTACGTCAATTAATTCTTGCCTTGCATCTTTATCTTGCAATAAAACAAATAACTCCTCATCTATATACGCATAATCAACTACCTCTCTCAACTTATCTATTGTTTGAGGACGATCCCTATCTTCAGAAGTGTAGTGGAGATGCCAAAATTTACCTTCTGCGTTTTTGAGATGCCAAAAGGGAAGAGGAAATGAGTGTTGTTTTAAAGGTTGATTAACAAGCAGGTTCCAGTAAGTATTGAAATGAGTAATTAATTTTTCAGAGTGATAAATATATTTGTCTTGTATAAAACCTTGACTAATTAAATCAATTACACATAGTAGCAGAATAGGTTGATTAAGAGCTACACCACCTTTTTTATTATTTTTGTAAACATTCAATTTAGAAAAACAATAGCTGTAGTAGGCTAAATCTTTATTTTCTTGCTGTTGCCCTAAACTCATTTTTTACTTCCTAATAACTGAAAAGCCTATAAGTTTTCCTATTTTACTGATAGTGGCAAATCCACAAATTTCTTAATATAGCCACACATCCAACTCACACTACTGCGAGACTTAGAAATTCCACCACTAGACAAAATATGCCCCTGCCAATCAGGATTAGACCTCGACCAATCAATTTGTCGCAAACCTGCTAACCGTAACTCCCAATTCTCAGGGTAATGCGATCGCAATTTCCCCCCAACTTCCCCCAAAGCTGCCAGCGCCACACTATGACAATGCAGATAATCTTGCCGAATCTCACTTGCACTCACTTGTTTTTGCAACACTAACTCCCAGTCTGGAATATAACTGCTAACCGCATTCCAATAACTGACAGCTAACTCAACTTGCTGCTGTAATTCAATCTCCTGACTATTAACTAACAAGGCAGAAGTAGCATTATAAATACTGCTGAGAGTGAATAGCTTACCAGATCGACTTGACAGCGTACTACGTTCAGTATCCGTAAGGTTTCTAAAAACAGGGACTTTTTTAATCACTGCCCTCGTCAAATTTGCAGTTTGATTTCGATGATCGTAAAGGATATTCAGCGATGTATCAGGATCAACTGCATAGCGGTTAAGGTCAGTAAAAATTTGTTGTGAATGCTCAAGACCAATATCTAAAAATAAGATAAGTGCGATCGTTTCAAACCCTAAATCGGGATTTTCTTTCAACGCCAATTCAAACGCGGCGCGTCGATGATTGCCATCATTAATAGTAAACTTAGCATCCATCGGCACACGCAAACGCCCAATTTTCCGCCCCTCCGCCTCAGTGCCAATCGGTTCAAATTTAATATCGGCATCAATAGATGCTGTAATAGCTGAAAAAGTATAATTTTTGGGATTATTTAAAATATATGCAGTAATTTCTGGAATGCGGTTGCGGTTAACTAAGCGATGCGTCCTCAATTCTGCTGGAACTTCCCTATCATCCAACGGCAACAATTTCGGCAACAGTCGCACCGGACACATAGAAACATAATATTCTCGTCCCGCCTGGATACCCCGAATCACAGGTAAAACATACTCAAAAGACGTACTAAGCATAAATTCTTTGCCCGACTAATATTCCTCATCAACTCCCAAATGTCCAAACAATGAAACAGACCTACAGCGTAAGTCGATAAATTTAGTATTTCATCTGCGTTTATCTGCGTTTATCTGCGGTTAAATACATCTTTGTTGACAAATCTAATTTTATATGATAAGCAAATTAAACTAAACCCATACATCCAGTATACACAATAAGTTTTTAAAAACTAACATACTTTCAAAAAAATAATTTATTTTTTTGATAAAATCACCATAACTATCAGCAACAACCACCCATGAACAACCCCGCATCAGACATCGCCAGCCAAATATTAGAACGAGAAAACCAAGAAAAACAGGCGTTAGCCCTACTATTAGATAGATATTTAGCCAGAAACGACCAAATATTAGTTCAAAAAATCGAAATGGGCGGAAGCGAGGCATATATTGGTTCCGCAACCTTAGAATGGTTTGCCCGTCGCGTGCGTTATGCCTCCCAACTCCCCTTATTACGGCAGAAATTTAATCCCGACACAAAAAATGTGGAAATTGATGCCGAAAGTATCGAAGAAATTCAACAACGTCCCTTAGATTGGTCGCGCCAAGCATCCTTAGCGCAATATTTAGCAGCCAGAAAAAATCATAAATTCCCACCCGTACTGGTTGTAATTAACCAACCTTGGGTAGACAACCCCAAAGCTAACCAGTGGGATGCTAACCAACGCGCCTTACAACCTGCTACTGAATTTACCCCATTAGATAAAGATGGCAATGTCGGTTTATTAGACGTTTCCACAGATGTGACGATTTTTGCCTTAGACGGACAACACCGATTAATGGGCGTACAAGGTTTAATGGAGTTAATTCAAACAGGGAAACTTCCCCGTTATAAAAAAGATAAAAAACCTTCAGGGGCAGTAATTACCATTGATGACCTCAGACAAGAATATCAAATAGAAGCTAGTTATCTCCAAAACTTAGCTAAAGAAAAAATTGGAATTGAATTTATTTCTGCCGTCGTTCCTGGGGAAAATTACGAAGAAGCAAGACGACGAGTGCGGTCTATTTTCGTCCACGTTAACTTAATGGCAGTACCTTTAAGTAAAGGTCAATTAGCGCAATTAGATGAAGATGATGGCTTTTCGATTGTTGCCCGAAAAGTTGCCGTTACCCATCCTTTACTAAAAGATATATCAGGTAGAAATCCGCGTGTTAATTGGGATAGTGCCACTGTAGCAGCTAAATCAACAGTTTTAACTACACTGCAAGCGTTAAAAGAAATGTCGGAACGCTACTTGCAGCACAAATTCCCCCACTGGAAATTAGAGAAAAAAGGTTTAATTCCCATGCGTCCCGAAGATGAGGAATTAGAAACGGGAATTAAGGAATTTAAATTACTTTTTGATAATTTAACCAATTTATTTAGTTTTCAAAGATTAGAACGTGGGGAAGAAACACCAGAATTACGCCGTTTTAGTTTTGAAAAAGGCGGCGGCGATGGCAATATTCTTTTCCGTCCAGTTGGACAAGTTGCTTTAGCGCAGGCGTTAGGAATTTTAGTATTTAAAAAGAAGTTATCTGTAAAAGATATTTTCGATAAATTACAGAAATACGATGCAGATGGTGGATTTAGTGGTATGGAATTTCCCGAATCTATTTGGTATGGGGTGTTATATGACCCGAATAAAAAGCGGGTATCAGTTGCAGGAAAAGATTTAGCAGCAAGATTAATAGTTTATTTATTAGGTGGAGTTGATGATGATATGGAAAGGGCAGAAATTAGAAGGGCGGTAGCAGATGCGAGAACAATTGAAAATCAGGCGATGGGATTTAATGGCAAGTTTGTAGAACCGAGAAAGGTTGGTTTGCCGTCGGTTCTTAGTTAACTAAATTCGTCTTCTTCTAAATTTTCATCTAAGATAGCTTCGATGTCCCGCATACCGTAAATTACCCGTAGAATCTCAACTCCTGATTCTATAGGACGATAGAAAACAAGATATTTCCTAAATCCCTTTATAGCTTGTTGGCGGACATCAGCTAGTTGACGATGAGATAATTGGCTGAGTTTACCCATCTGCGGCATTTTAGCCAATTGTTTAAAAGTTATTTCTGCTGCGGCTAAAAAGCGATCGCTTGCATCCAAGCTATCTTCAGCTATATATGTCGCTAATTCAATCAAATCACGAATAACCTGCGGTCGTTTGCTAACTTCACGCATCACTCTTGACTTGAATTAGTACGCTTGGTAATTCTTTCACGCACAGAGGTACGGATATCTTGCCAATCCTCATCAGTCATAGCTGTGGCATTACCAGACTCTAAACCTTCTAGCAATAAGGTTTCCAGACGTTCTTGAGCCTTACGCTTTTGATCTTGGCGTACTAACTCACGGAAATACTCACTAGCTGTGCTGTAATTGCCTTCTGCTACCTGTTCCTCAATATAAGCCCGCATTGAGTCAGGTAAAGAAATATTCATACTTTTCATGCTGGTCGCTTACCCAATCTCACACTCTTATTATGGCAGTTTATGCCATTTTTGGGGATTAAAGCTCAATCTATACAATGAACTATCTATTTCTAACTGCTCTTATCCTGTTTGAGATCGCTAATACAACGAGCATATTTTCTGATAAAAGTTTCGATAGATCTAGGGCGATCGCCTCCGAAATACTCAAATAAAGCATCAAACCCACCATGAGCGTAGTGATTCATAATCTTCACTCCTTCATCAGTCATATATGATGGTGAGTTTGGATCTACAAGTTTGGCAACTCGTTCGTAAACCGCTTCTCGCTCATCTAAATTTATGCCTCTATAAGATAGCTCTGTATGAATCAAAAGACCTACTAAAAGTTTGCCACGAGAACGAAAATCCCCAGGAAAATATTCGACTAAACTATCTACATCTCTAGTTTCTAATTGACTATTTCTTCTTCCAGAAGCAAAGCCTACCATTAAACAAAGATAGTAAAAATCAAATAAAGTCGGATAATATTCCTTATTCTCAATATCTTTAAACCACTTACGCGCATCTTTACGCAATTGAAAATCCATTTTTATTTAAATCTCCCGATCTAAATCGAAGCGATCAAAAAATTCTTTACCCTGTACAATCACTCCATCAACTGTTTCTTGAAGTAGATTTGGAGAAACATTTTCCCATATAGCATTCATTTTCTCAGTTTTACGAAAAATAGTTAAATATTGCACTTGTTGATTAGCAGCTTGATGTAACACATCAACAAAACCAGGTCGTTCGCTAGAAATAGTAAATGCTATAAATTGATTACCTAAACAAGGGATTAAACGGGCTACTTGAGAACGGACATTTAAGTCAAGAGATCCAGCAGGGCTATCAACTATAAATGGTAGTTGGCGATCGCTCCTATTAAAGAGAGTTACTAAAAAAGCATAACTGACAGAAAGAGTTTGACCTACGCTTGCTCCCTCTTGTCCCCGTAGTTGCAACGAGTCTTGGATATCTTCTAATATAATCGGATCTCTAGATAGTAACTGAGTAATAGTTTGGTTGGTTTCTTCAAGAACTAATTGCCGCAGTTCTTCTCTAGCTAGCTGGTGCGCTTCTACCATAATACTTTTAACAATAGATGTTTTGCATTGAAGCCGCAAAGTATCTGTTGCTTCAGCTACATCTGCTTCGGCTTTCTTAATGAGTTTGTCTAGTTCTTTAAGACAGTTTGTATCCTCACTAGGTTGACTGTGTGGTGATCGCTCAATTTCTTGCAAGCGTTCATTACATGAATTTAATTGTTCGCGTAACTCGTCTAATCTTTTCTTTTTACTTTCAAAGTCTGAATCTCCTTGTGATAAACGATCTTCTTCTATGGAGCGCATTTCCGTTTCAATAATACCCCGCTCCTTAATGAATTTCCCTAACTGTTCTAATTGTGTTTGAAATTCTTGATAGTACGCTTCTGGAGCTTCACTGCAATAAGTAGAAATATCTAATTTAATACTATTTAAAACACCAACTTCGTCTTCAGCTAAATACCTCATGGCGCGATCGCGCACTGCCTGACGAGTAGCATCATCCATAGTCCGACCACAAACACACTCATCTTCTTCTGCCAACTCTTGAAAAAACTCCCGCGATGTTGATGTTGGCAGTTTTAACCGATCCAAATTAGTTTTTAGTTCCTTTAGTGCTACACCAAATTCTGGTAATAAATTGTGCGGATTTCGCATTTGAGCAATTGTCTTTTGCACAGCCCAAACAACTTTTTTATTAGCCTCCTCAAGCTGAATCTTTATGTCTTTTAATCTACTGCCTATATTTTGATCTTTACTTAAAGCTAGCTCATATTCTTCTTGAGCATTTCTTTAACATCTTTTTTATCGTCAAAATTAGCATTACCTTCGGAGATTTTTTCTAACCAATTAATTATTTTGAAAGCAACTTTTGGAGATTGATTATGATTTTCAACAGATTGGTGAACAGCATTATATACTTTTTTGTGTAGAGTCATCTTCAACTTTACTCGTGTTTAATTTTAGATAAGCTAGTTAGCCATTCCTTACGAATTTGATCGGTGTTTAGCTCCTGATTGTTCTCCTCTTGAACTCGTACAAAGTCAACAACCACTGCCCGTTTATTAGGGTCTGCGGGATCTCGTCGCAAGCAACGCCCCATCCTCTGAATTGTTTCTAATTTAGCTCGTGCTGATGAGAATAAAACAACTGAGCGTAAAGACTGAACATCTATCCCTTCAGAAATACGATGGCAAGTAATTAAACAAGAAATTTTCTTACTAGCAAAATCTATTAAATTTTGCCTATTATCCTCGGCATAATAAGTATGAAAATCATGTCTATACTTATGGATAATATTTAATACTTCTTCTCCATATTGACGATCTTCTACAAATAGAATACATCGCTCTAGTATTTTATGATGTTGTTGTAAAAATTCTTTAAAATATGGCAACTTAGCGGCTGATGTTTTGTAGACTCGTGCCAATGCTGTCCAAAATTCCTCATTAGACATAGGGTTGCCTTGCGTTGCTCTTGCTGCCCTTAAACTATGCACACCTCTAATCTTTAAACGATCTTGATCTGAGAGTTCATATTCAATAGGATAGTAATCAAATTCACAAAGAATGCCGCGACTAATAGCATCCTCAAGATTAAAACGATAAATTACTTGCCCAACATTTTTTTCAATAAAATCATTACCTTCCTGGTCGTATTCTCTTTCTGGAGTAGCACTTAATCCAAGTCGATAGATAATATCTTCAGATAACCCTTCTAATGCTTCTACGTTGGTAGGACTACCTAAACCATGTACTTCATCATGAATGAGTAATAGACGCTTGCGAGTGGGACGGCGCAGCGATCGCAATACATTACGCAAAGCACTACGAGATAGGATCAATACACTGTATTCTGGGTCTAAATCGTATTCTTCTCGGTCGTGATGGATATCGTAATGTTTTAAAACCCGAAATTTAGGATTTAAGTTACTAGCTACGCCATCGAGTTGCTTTGCCCACTGATCTAATAAATCAGTACCATGAGCAGTGACAATAGCAGAGTTAATCGCTTGAATATCAACTAAATGCTGCAAAATTTTTAAAGCTGTCCGAGTCTTTCCTGTACCAGTTGCCATTTCCAAAATGCCACAGCGATGCTCTAGAAAAGCATTTTTTGCTTCAATTTGATGCCTCCATAAATCACTAATTTTTTGCGAATTTAGGCTATAACTTCCTTTAAGTTCAGAAACCGATGGTGGTTTGGTTTGGTTTGCAAGTCCTGGTTCCCCTTCAGGTTTGCGATCTGGACATAATTTTAAGAGCGATCGCTTCGCTGCTTCTGGAAACCCCAGTATTTCTACATTCTCTGTCTCGTTATCCCATAGTTTTTGAAAATTCTCGGCTTTTCTTAAGGCACGTTCTTTTACTCCTATATGCCAGGAACAAAAGACATCAATACATTCAAAATTATTAATCAACGCTGTTGAACTCTCATTAGCCGAACGCGTAAAAGCAACAATATTATTATCTGTATCTGCAAATATCCCTAGCTTTTCGTGATAAATACCTTGTTGGCGAATATTCTTAGCGACTGCTAGCTTAATTTCTAAAACCCCCTGGCTTAATAACCAAGCTAAACAAGCCAACCTATCCTTAACAATTTCCTCAAATTCTTGTTCTAACTCTTGGATAATATTACTTGTAATTAATTCTTCTTTTTGTTTCAGTCCTCTAGCGATCGCCTCAGCATCTTCTGGCGATAAATTAGGAGAAGCTATCAATTGCATTTTACCGCCAGCACGAATTAAAGCCGTTAAACCCCTAGCTGCGGCTGCCATTGAGGTGCTAGAGAAAAAACCTACTGCTCGTCTGTAGAGGGTGGCATTCTCTAAACAGGGAATGTAGAAGTCTTGGATAATATTAGTGCGATCGCTCCTATACTCATCCTGAATATTTAAATCTCTTAAACCCAAATTAGCACCCTCAAATATAGATAATTTTCTTAATTTTTCTTAAAGATCAGGTGACGTAACTTTAAGAATATATAATTCAACTTAAAAACCTACTTAAATCAAACTCTCCTTGCGGCTGTTCTTGCTTATTCCGTTGTAAACTTAACATTAATAAAAGCCTTTCTGTATAATCTACCGCACCTTTTAATTCTTCCCGCAAGATTTCCAACCCACCGTTAGCATATTCTTCAAATATATGGATGCGTTTATTCTCAACTTCAACATCATTAGGTGAGAGAATATTGATATCTTTAGTTTCTGCGATCGCCAGTAACTTAATCACCAAATCGTAACCCCTAGAAATAAAAATATCGATCGCAATTGGTCCTGGTTCCTTGCGAGATATTTCCCCTAGTGGTATACGCTTTTTGTGCTTCGCGCCTAAAACTGCGGAAAATGCGATCGCATCCGCATAAGTTTGAAATGGTCCCGTTGTTCCAGGTGCGACAGTTAATTCTTGTACTAAATCTGCTTTATCCTTAGCAATTTTAATCCGACTTTCAGCCATTATTTTTATTAATCAGCTAGTTATATCTCTACATTTCCTAATCACCAGTACCCAGTCCCCAATCACCAAAATATTACGGGAAAAGTTGAGCAACTTGGACTGTAATTTCTGGAAAAGCCAACAGTGAAATTGTGTCATTCTCTTTTAATATAATTTCTTGCTTATAATTCCCATCTTGAGGTTGGCGAAAGACATAAACCTGTCTGTTATTAACATCTAATACCCAGTAATCAGAGATATTAGCTTGAGCATAAACGCGTGATTTTAACTTGCGATCACTATTGAGTGTACTATCTGCTACTTCTATTAGTAGAAAAATATCATCGGCTGTAGGATGATTATCTTGGTATCGTCTAGAGTTAATACGAACTACAGCAATATCTGGTTCCGGTTCTGAGTTAGGACGCAGAGTAATAGGTAACTGCACGCGGATAATAGCTTGATCTGGGATTAATTCCCTCAGATAGTCAGATGCACATTGGGTAGTTGCTGCGTGGGGTGGTTGTTGGGGACTCATTTGGATAATTTGCCCTGCAATAAGTTCAACTTGATCATCAGTCGTCAAAATTTCAGTTTCAATCATCCGATGATACTCATCTACTGTCCATAAGCGTACATCTGTAGGAGTCATAACTTTTTAGTTGCTCAAATAATTAAACTTATGGTTATTGCAAAAATCAGGAATTTTATCTGCGTTTATCTGCGGTTAATTTTCTAAAAATTGGTTTGTGTAAGAATTTTACTAAATTAAGCGATCGCACCCCCATTATCTTATATTTCAAAACTCATTTCCCCCTCCCTGTTAACGGGGAGGGGGCAGGGGGGTGGGGTTTCCCAAATAATTAAACAGAAGCAGCCAACTGTTCCTCACTAATCCAAATTCCGTGAAAACCATAAGGAACACGCTGAGGAATAATCACACGCGCCACTGGTTCACCCTTCATATCTTCGGCATTAATTACCACTAATTCCGAAGTATTTGACTCCTCATCATGAACAAAAGTAATCAGCCAACCATCATCTTCATTCGTAGCATCAGGACGGGGTGCAAACACAGCCTCACCACCATAACGCCCCTGTCCAAAAGTGTGAGTTTCAGACTTACCACTGCTAAAGTCATACTTAATTACCCCATCAAATAAGGGAATTGCACTAGCTGTAAACTTAGCTGCGTAGCCGTAGCGCGTCTTACGTCCTAATAAATTTTCATTCACACGGGGAAAATCTGATGCCACATCATCCAGCATTTCTTCCCGTACTTCACCAGTTTTAAGATTAAACCGCCATTTGTACAGACGGGCGCTTTCTCCCTCAGTTTCACCTGGTTGAACATCCGACATTAAGACGGTAGTAGAACCCATGCGACAAGCAAGCAAAACAACTTCATCCCCTTCCTCATAAGCATTGAGAGTATGGAAGATAAAACAAGGACGACTTTCAAACCACCGGATATTGCTATTGTCACCATGACGAGGGACAATACCAAAACGACTAGAGCGATCGCTCTCAAACATAAAAGCTGGCTGTCCCCGCCGCATTCTTTCAGGGCGAAATGTCAACGGCAAATCTAAAAATATCGTGTAATTTTCAGTAATCGCAAAATCGTGCATCATCACACCCACTGGTAAATCAATGGGTACAGTCCGCAATAATTCACCCTCTGCTGACACCACACTATATTTAACAAATGGTGGTGCAAATAGCGAGTAGCCAAAAAACATCATTTCCCCAGTAACAGGGTCTACCTTGGGATGTGCAGTAAAAGCAGATTTCAGCTTGCCATTATATGTATAACCGCCAATTGTATCTAAATCAGGCAACTTAATCGCGTGGGGTTCTCCCCCCTCCCAGACTGCCATCATCTGCCCCGCGTGCCATACTAAAGCAGTATTAGCAACATTCTTGAAAGCACCATAAGGATTATTAGGCTGTGGTGGTTCTAATAAACCCGACCAAATTGCGTGACCTGCATCGTGTTCAATCTGATATCCCTTAGTGCGTACATAGCGATTGCAGTAAGAAGCCTTACCATTGCTAATACGCACCCCATGCAACATCCCATCCCCATCAAACCAATGGTACTTTCCAATAGGGGGAAACTGGGGATTAGGGCCATTGCGGACAAACATCCCCGATAATGTAGGAGGAAGTTCACCAATTACTATGAGTTTCTCGGCTGTAATTTCTGTGCTTACTGGAGCAAAGTTTTCTTCTAGATAAGGATTAACTGCTGAGATCGCCATTTTTGGTACTTTTTGCCCTTTATACCTTAATTTTAGCCAGTTTGATGTTTTTTTGGCTCAAAAACAGATTTTTTACTGGTATTGACCATACTGGCACAGCTATAGTAAGTACAGCCTATGACTAAGGCAATAAATTTGCGATCGCACTTAGCAAACTTAGAGATATAAATACCATCACTTACTAAAACATTAAAATTACTTCTTCTATTGCATCCAAGCACATTTTCATGCTTATAATCTTTCTGTGAAAAACAAAAATTAGGGGTGCTAAATGCACAAGTTTATAGGTTTAACTGTTGGGCTAATCACAGCAACATCTTTCTTAAATAGTATTAGCGTTTCAGCTAAAGTACCTACGCTTTGGGTAAGGATATTAACAGTTCCCAATGATAAAAGTGGTTTTTCTGGCGTATATTTTGTTAATGAAGCTTCTGTTTTAAGTGGTAAACCATTACGTTATTTTTGGGCAAGCTTACAATTTGACAATCCTGTGCCGATGAAACGTGGTAATCAATCTGTTTTAGCTTATAAAGCTATTTCTTTTAGATCCGTTAATTGTAATAGAAAAGATGATTACAGAGTGTATAAAACTGCTTGGTTTGATAAAAATGATAAGTTGATTAGAAGAAATAATATTGCAAATCCTCGTGGAGAGGTTTCAGAACTTAAATTATTAGGAGACAAGGCAGCCGTTAACTATGTATGCACCCGTAAAATAACTTAATAGCTTAATAATTCTGCCATCAGAATATGGTTAAAAACAAAAGAATATTGATTGAATAAATGGTAACACCAGGTTGATGAGACGTAAAAGTGGAAAAATTCAAACAAAAGTGTTAAATTTTTAGCACCAGAGAACAATATAGAGATAAATATATCTAAAAATTTTAGATACCAGCCCAATTAGTACAGAAAGTATCAGGGTAATTTTCAGAAATTATAATGCAACACCATGAAGAAAAGCGGAAAAAAACTTCCAGACGAAGTTTTTTGGGACACGCATTAACCGCAGCAGGAACAGCTATAGCTGCCCCCACATTAATTGAGCAGGCAACAGCAGCTAAGGAAGAGGGGGAAAAAATTGCTCAATCTGCTGCGTCAGGCGCAATCGCTGTCAGATTAAACGTTAATGGTAAAAAGCGATCGCTCAATATCGAGCCACGAGTAACCCTGCTGGATACCTTGCGAGAGCGATTGGAACTAACAGGCAGCAAAAAGGGCTGCGATCACGGGCAGTGTGGCGCTTGTACTGTTCTAGTTGATGGACAGCGAGTGTATTCCTGTCTGGCATTAGCAGTGATGCAAGAAGGCAAGGAGATTGTCACTGTTGAAGGACTTGCTAAGGGCGATGTTCTTCATCCAGTCCAAGCGGCGTTTATAGATAATGATGGTTTTCAGTGCGGTTATTGTACCCCTGGACAAATTTGCGCCACTGTTGCTCTCTTGGATGAAGTTAAACGGGGAAGCGCAAGCGCAATTACTCCAAATCTCGATAGCCCACCGCAGCTTACCCAACTTTCTGAGGCAGAAATTAAGGAACGATTGAGTGGCAACCTCTGTCGGTGCAGCGCCTACAATGGCATCGTTGCTGCCGTACAGCAGGTAGCAGGACAAACACCTCCTTCGGCTGCTGCCGATATATTAGTTAAGGAGATGCCAGCATGAATAACTTCTCCTACAGTCGCGCTACTTCCGTTCAAGATGCCGTTACACGAGCATCTACAGACAAAAATGCCACATTTATTGCGGGTGGCACTAACTTAGTTGATCGCCTGAAAGTTTTTCTAGATGAGCCATCGCAACTTATTGATATTTCTCGCTTAGAAATGAAGCGGATCGAACCATTAGCTGGTGGGGGTTTACGAATTGGCTCATTAGTAAGCAATACAGCATTAGCCGATCATCTCGAAGTGCGGCGCAACTATCCGATGCTGGTACGCGCTATTTTGTCGGGAGCCTCGCAACAAATTCGTAACATGGCGACTGTTGGGGGTAATATGCTGCAACGCACTCGCTGTCCCTATTACTACGACACAGCCTTTGCCTGCAATAAGCGGGAGCCGAATAGCGGTTGTCCTGCCTTAACTGGTATTAACCGCACACACGCCATATTGGGAGCAAGCGATCACTGTATTGCTGTCCATCCCTCCGATATGTCCGTTGCCCTAGCCGCTTTGGATGCGGTTGTGGAAGTAGCACAACCAAAGGGGAAACGCCAAATTCCGTTTGTAGACTTTCATCGCCTTCCTGGTAACACTCCTGAACGGGATACTAACCTGGAACCAGGAGAACTGATTACTGCCATTTTGTTACCGTCTTTGCCATTTGCTAAATCTGGCGTTTATCTCAAGTTAAGGGATAGGGCTTCATATTCCTTTGCACTGATTTCGGTAGCGGCTGCGGTTGATTTGGCGGGAGAAAAGATTAAGGATGCGCGCCTAGTAATGGGTGGTGTCGCCCACAAACCTTGGCGTGCAAAGGAAGCAGAGCAATTTTTAATCGGTAAAACGGCTAATGCTGCCACATTTGAGCAAGCGGCAAACATTGCTTTGCAAGCAGCCAAGCCACTGCAACACAACAAATTCAAAGTGGAATTAGCACATCGGGCAATTAAGCGATCGCTAATGGTGTCAGCAAAGGGAGGAGGTGTAGCATGAGTAAAGTAATAGGTAGTGGCGTTAACCGCAAGGACGGACGAGCCAAAGTAACAGGTACAGCCACCTACGCCGCCGAACATCAGATTCCCGGACTACTGCACGGTTATCTTGTCACTGCTAGTATTGGTAATGGCCGGATTAAAAGCATTGACACTAGCCCTGCCGAAAAATCTCAAGGCGTAACTGCGGTTTTTACTCACAAAAACCCTCCTAAGATATTTAAGCCAACCAATAATTTTATGACCTCAAAAATCTATGAGGCGCGTCTACCATTGTCGGACGATCAAGTTCACTATGGTGGGCAAATTATTGGCTTGGTGGTAGCAGACACCTTTGAGCGAGCCAAACACGCTGCACATCTAATCAAAGTAGAGTATGAAACGCGATCGCCGCTAGTTGAATCCCAGAAGGCTACCTTGAAGGAAGCCCCCTCAATGTTCGGTGAAGGGTTTAAGTTTGAAAAGGGGAATGTCGCGAGTATAACCAACGCCGCCGCTAAGATTGAAGCTACTTACACAACTTCTACAGAATTACACGCACCAATGGAACCTCATGCCATTATTGCTCAGTGGCAAGGTTCAGATGCAGTAACGATTTACGAACCAACTCAATGGGTAATGGGTTCTCAACGTACATACGCCGAACTGTTCGGAATTCCATCCGAGCGGGTACGCATCATTACTCCCTACCTGGGTGGAGGTTTCGGCTCCAAAGCTTTTCCCTGGCCTCATGGGGTTCTCTGTGCGGCGGCGGCACGTCAACTTCAACGGCCTGTTAAGGTAGTTCTCAGTCGTCGCCAGATGACAGCCAATGCTGGACATCGCTCCGAAACAGAGCAAACAATCAGTTTAGCGGCAGAGGCAGATGGCAAACTGATGGCGATCACTCACGATGCTAAATCCTTCACCTCACCAGTGGAAGCTTTCACAGAACCTTGTACGGGCATTACGCCAGCTATGTACTCCGCACCCAACCTGCGAATACATCAGGAACTTGGGGTAATGAACGTGGGTACGCCGACCTTCATGCGTGCGCCTGGGGAAAATCCAGGGATGTGGGCATTGGAATCAGCGATGGACGAACTAGCTTGGTCGTTAAAAATAGATCCAGTAGAACTGCGGCTGAAAAACGAAACTCAGGAACATCAGCGCAAGAATTTACCGTTTTCGGCTAAACATTATGCTGATTGCTTAAAAGTCGGTGCGGAACGATTTGGCTGGAAAAATAGAGCAATGCAAGTGCGCTCTCAGCGCCGTGACGGGCAACTTATAGGTTGGGGAATGGCAGGTGCTACCTTTCCTGGGATGAAAGGTGTTGCAACTGTTAAAGTACGTTTGTTACCAGACGATACAGTCCACGTCCTTACTGCTGGTAATGATATGGGGACAGGGGCATATACGATGGTCGCAGGAGTGGCAGCAGAGACATTAGGAGTACCTGTAGAAAAGGTGCGCGTCGAAATGGGCGATTCACAGCTACCAGACGGAGGAATGGCAGGCGGTTCTCAAATGACAGCAACTCTCGCGCCAGCAGTTATCAAGGCTTGCCAGGACGTACTCAAAGCGGCTAACTGTACCTCCGCAACTGAAGCTTGTTCGGCTTTAAAGCAATCTGGACGGGCCGCGTTTGAAGCAACAGCTACTTCTGCTCCTAGCGGTGGAGCAAAAAAATGGGCGTTCCAGTCTTGGGGGGCGCATTTCTGCGAAGTGACAGTGGATGAAGAAATTGAACGCTTGCGGGTAACGCGCTGGGTATCGGTGATGGACATCGGACGAGTCATCAACGCCAAAACCGCAGCTAGTCAGGTGCGTGGTGGTGTAATTATGGGAATTGGACAAGCTCTGATGGAAGAATGTTTGTTTGATCCAAATATTGGTTATCCAGTAGTTTATGATCTTGCTACCTATCACTACCCTTCCCATGCAGATATTCCTCGGATTGAGGTGGCATTTGTTGGGGAACCAGATTTGAACTTTAACTCCGCAGGTGTTCGTGGGGTGGGTGAAATTGGGATTACGGGAGTTTCAGCCGCGATCGCCAATGCAGTTTATCACGCGACTGGCAAGCGGATTCGCAGTTTACCCCTTACTCCAGACAAGTTGATTGTTTAAATAAGTAAAAAAAAGAGAAATATGAGCATTTTATTGATTGGTAGACTTTAGATGGCTATGTATTTGCCATTTCTAACTCCAGTTTAGGCTTATTTTGAGCTGAAATTTTTTAACTCCTGTTAATCATTTAAAATGGTGTTCATTGAGGTACATTAGTTTACTTTTATCGCAAGTTAATTTTTTAAAGATTGTCATAATGGAAATAAATACACTAAACAATAAACAAATGGAATTACTAGAGCAAGAGGATGATTTAAATAATGAAAACGAGAATGAGTTTAAGTTTGAAGACGATGATGAAGATGAAAATTTAGAACCATTCGATCCAACAAAGATTAGGGTTAAAACTAAACCTATGACAATGGATCTGCTTCTCAAAAGAATTAAATATGATGAAATTGACTTAGCTCCTGATTTTCAGCGCCAATCTGATATTTGGACAGATAAAGCAAAAAGTCGTTTAATTGAATCTCTTTTAATTCGGATTCCACTTCCAGCATTTTATATAGATGCTACTAATGATGATAAATGGATTATTATTGATGGCTTACAAAGAATTAGCACATTTAAAAGTTTTATTATTGATAAAGCACTTAAATTAACTGGATTACAATTTCTAAAAGATTTGGAAAAAAAGAACTATGATAATTTACCTCGCCATTATCAAAGACGAATAGATGAAACAGAATTAACAGTTTATTTAATTGAACCCGGAACTCCTCCTGAAGTTAAATATAATATTTTTCAAAGAATTAATACTGGAGGATTACCTCTTAATCCTCAAGAACTTCGTCAAGCAATGAATCCTGGAAAAGCAATAAAAATTCTTAAACAACTTGCTCAATTACCAGAATTTGAAAGAGTAACAAATCTAAGTAAAAAGAAAAAAGAACGGATGAATGATCATGAATTTGTATTAGGTTTTATTGCTTTTACTTTAATCAGCTATGAAAATTATCCGACGAATAAAGGTCGTAACTATTTTTTACATGAAACCATGAAAAAATTAAATACAATAGACGATGATTCTATACAAACAATAGAAGATAAGTTTGTAATTTCAATGAATGCAGCTTATAATATTTTTGAAAATGTTGCTTTTCGTAAATCGTCAAATTCTCCTGTAAATAAAGCTCTTTTTGAAGCCTGGTCTGTTATTTTAAGTAAATTGAATTTTCAAGAAATTGAAAGTTTAATTGATCGGAAAGAAATATTACAAGAAAAGTTTAGAGAAAAAATGGAAAATGATATAGAGTTTCTTAAATCAATATCTCAAGCAGCTAATAAAGTTCAATATCGCTTTGGTCAAATAAATCAAATTGTTCAGGAAGTATTATCATGCTGAAATCTCTGATTTTAGAAAATTTCAAACCATTTGAAAATCAATCTTTTTCTTTCAAAACATTAACTCTACTGTCTGGATTAAATAGCAGTGGCAAATCTTCTTTACTTCAATCTTTATTACTATTACGTCAATCTTATCAACAAGATTTATTAGATACTGTAGGTTTAGCACTTAATGGGGATTTAGTTTGTATTGGTACGGCTCAAGATGCTTTATTTGAAAGGGCGAATAAAGATTTAATTGTTTTTGAAATTGTTGCCGAAGATGATATTAAAAATAGATGGGTTTTTGATTATGATAGAGAGTCAAATATTATTAAACTTTCTTCCTCATCTAATGTTTGTAAAAATATTTATAACTCAAGTCTTTTTAGTGACAAATTTCATTATTTAAGAGCAGATCGGATTTCTCCTAGCAATTATTTTGAAATATCTGATTTTCAAGTAAAGCAGCATCAACAAATAGGAACTAAAGGGGAATTTACAGCACATTTTCTTTCTATTTATGATGAAACAATAATTTCAAATAAAAATTTATCTCATCCTTCAGAAAATTCTCTAAAATTTCAAAATCAAGTTGAAGCTTGGTTAGGAGAAATCAGTCCTGGAACAAGAATTGAGCTAGAATCTCATTTAGGGATGGATTTAGTTAATTTAAAATATTCTTATGGACTTAGTAATTCTTACAGATCAACTAATGTTGGCTTTGGAATTACCTATACTTTACCGATTATTGTAGCAATATTATCTGCTACTTCAGATACATTGATTTTGTTAGAAAACCCAGAAGCTCATCTTCATCCCAAAGGGCAATCTAAAATGGGAGAATTAATTGCATTAGCAGCAAGTTGTGGTATTCAAATAGTAGTAGAAACTCATAGCGATCATATTTTAAATGCTATGAGGATTGCTGTTAAAAAAAAGAAAATTTCTCCTGAAGATGTACAAATATATTATTTTGAAAAAAATGAAAATAGGGAACAACCACTAATAAATATTTTAGTCCCCCAAATACATGAAGATGGTAATTTTAGTTCATTACCACCTGATGGTTTTTTTGATGAATTTTATAAAACAGAGGCAGAGTTGATTTAAAATGGAATTTTTAATTAATGAACTATCAATTATCGGACAATATGATAATAAATATTCTGCTAAAGAAAAAATGGAAATTATTAAAGATATTATACTAAATATTATTAAAAATTTCTATCAGAACGATCGAGAGTTCTTGAATCCAATTAACCATTTTAAAATTCATAGTAGTTTTTTTAACTGTAAATTATGTTCAGATTTTACCATTTCTGATTGGTTAAAAGAACAATACAGAGATAGAACTAAAATTTCTGTAATTTTGTCTGGAATTAAAAGAAACAGAGACTTATATATAGATAATATTTTAAATAAAAAACTTCATTATTGGGAGTGTAAAGTTAATAATCAAGATTATTGCGAAAGCTCATTAGCTGGCGCTGTTTATTTAAAAGGAGTTCTAATCAGTTTACAAAATGCCCCTGATTTTGAATCAGAGTATATAGAAGTCTATTTTGCAATTGAAGAACAAATAATAGAAAAGAAAAATATTTCTAATTTAATTAATGTTAGACAAGCAAGGAAATTACGTCCTCGCTATAAATTTCATCCTAAACATCATCCCGAAAACCCTTGGAATGAGGCTAGTCCTATAGATTTAAACGATAAAGAAGCTCAAGCAGTTTTAGATCAAGCTGTTATTCATAATTTAACAGATGGTAAGCAGTATTATGGATATTACAAAAATAATTATTATGAATTTCAGCCAGGAGGAGAAGGTGAGGGTACTGGAAAATTTGATGCAGAGGGTTATCCTGTTTATCATGGGTATAAGATTAATGAAAATGAACTTATTATAAAGGTTGACAACGAAATATTAGGTAAACTTTATAGTTTACAAAATGATAAAAAATAAATTTTTAATTTCTTTTTTTACCAGTTGTTTAGTTAAAGGGGGCTAATGAAAGAGTTACAAGATATTCTCAAAACCTTTGAGCAAATTAAACACTCAACAGTAAAAGCAGCGATGGTGCATCGGCACCGAAGTGCGATCGCAACAGTCGTCAAAACTAGCGGTTCAGTCTACCGCAGACCAGGCGCACGTATGTTAATTAGTGAATCCGGTCAAATGGTAGGTGCAATTAGCGGAGGATGTCTAGAAAGCGATATTGTGGAACGATCGCAACCTTTAATCCTGCACAATGGGGAGCCAATCCTTGTCGAGTACGATACAAATGCCAGTAACGATCTAGTCTGGGGATTAGGAATGGGTTGCAATGGTACAGTACAGGTGTTAATTGAATCTGTTTGTAACTCTGCTCAAAGCCAGCTTGAATTTATTGCAGAGTGCTTTTGTCACCATCAACCAGGCGTAATTGCTACGGTCTTTGATGTTAAAGGAGAAGTTGCTGCCAGTATTGCTTCTAGATTGTATCTGCACTCTGACGGTAGGATTACAAACGAAATTAGCGATTGCCAACTAGCTGCACATTTACAACAGGATGCTTACCAAGTATTAACTGAAGGTAAAACACGGGTAGTTTCTTACTCATTAGATCATGGTTCGGCTGACGTACTAATAGAAGTGATTCGCCCTCCCGTACCATTGCTCATTTTTGGTGCGGGTTACGATGCAGTTCCAATTGTGCAATTGGCAAAACAACTTGGCTGGCACGTCACAGTTATTGATCGTAGACCAGCTTATGCCACACGCGATCGCTTTCCTGATGCTGATGAAATTATTGTTTGTCATCCAGAGGAATTACTAACCAAGCTAAATTTTAATCCGCAGATGGTGGCTGTAGTTCTGACGCACAACTATTTGTCTGATAAAATTCTCCTGCAAACTTTACTACCATCGCCCATTAGCTATTTAGGATTACTTGGTGCTAAACGTCGCAGTCAGCAACTATTAGAAGACTTACGATTAGAGGGATTTATGCCATCTAAACACCAACTGCAACGTCTTTACGCGCCAGTTGGTTTAGATATCGGCGCAGAAACCGCAGAAGAAATCGCACTTTCTATTGTGGCGGAAATTCAAGCTGTGCTGGCTCAACGTTCGGGCAACCATTTACGATTTCGGCAAGGTTCCATTCACGGCGACACAGAACCATGTCTGACATTGGTTTAGTAATTTTAGCCGCAGGTGCTTCTACCCGCATGGGTACGCCCAAGCAATTGCTTCCTTATCGAGGACAAACTTTAATTGAGTATATAGTCGAGCAAGCGATCGCTTCTATCTGCGATCCAATTATCGTAGTATTAGGCGCAAATGCAGAACACATTCAGCCCAAGCTAACGTCTTTTAATATCCAAACAATCAAAAATTGTTCTTTCGCTGAAGGGATGAGCAATTCTATTCGTACAGGTATAGAAGTCCTTACGGCTGAAAATTCCTATCTTAAAGGTGTGGTGTTGATGGTTTGCGATCAACCCTTTGTTTCTACTCAACTAATTAATCAATTAGTGGAAAACTACCGTAAAGATAATTCCTTAATTGTTGCTTCAGAATACAACGGTGTTTTGGGCGTTCCGTGTTTGTTTGAGCGCACTCTTTTTTCCCATCTAATGGCGCTTAGTGGCGATGCTGGTGCGAGAAAGCTGATTAAAGGCTTTGCTCAAGATACTATCGGGGTTCCTGCCCCAGAAGTCGCATTTGACCTCGATACACCTGCTGACTACGAACAACTCCACAATTTAACAATATAAGAAAATCAGCTCAGTTCCTTCCTATTATGGATTACAGCTAAGTGATCATAAAAATACTACGTTAAATTAAGTATGAAAATCTAGGGTTCAATATCAATTAGCTGGCTACAAGTATAACTTTTTTTAAAACGATGAAATTCATCACTACATCTTATTTTTGAATATTGAAAAACTCCGTGTTCTAATAACTTGATTTTTCTCCAAATACACTGGGAATACAAACAGATGGAGAGCAAAGCATCGGTAATTGTAATGTAGTCACTTCTTGGGAATTTATGTTCATACGACGAATAGCATGATTATTACTATCTGCAATATAAAGATAGTTACAGGCATAGGTTAAGCTAGATGGTTCTGAAAAACAGACATCTGTGCCAAAACCATCTTGTAATCCCGCTTTAGTGCTTCCACAAATAGTCTGGCACTCTCCAGTAGTTGGGTTAACTCGTTTGAGCTTGTGATTGTATGTATCTGTTACCCAAAGATAGCCTGCACCATACGCTACTCCCAAACAGTGTTGCAACCTGACATTTTCAGCAATACCATCAACATCACCAAAGCTAAAAAGTTGACCGCTACCGCAGATAGTACGCACTACCGGAAAGTCCCCCAGGGTAACTGCACGAATCGAACTACTTTCACTATCTGCAATAAATAATTCATCTCCATTGGTGGTGATGCCACTTGGTTGAGCAAATGCTGCCATGTCAAATGAACCATCCACACAAAATTCTGCACCTGTGCCTATTAAGGTTTGTATTGTTTCTTCAGCTAAATCCACCATCCAAATTTCATGTGAACCTGCCATAGTGATGTAAAGTTTATCTTTAAGCTTTATCAAGTCCCAAGGAGAATTAAGGGCAGTCTCTAAGACTTTGCCACCGTGGGGGAATAAGTATCTACTTTGAGTTCCAGTTCCAGCTATGGTAGTCACCTGTCTCGTCTTCAAATCAATTTTTCGCAACAAGTGATTTCCTGTATCTGCTACATAAATTACCTGCTGCTCGTAATCAAATACCATTCCAATCGGTTCACAAAACTGAGCAATTTCTAGATCTCCATCTACCCATCCAGGCTTTCCAGTGCCAATCACAGCTTGTGTTTTACCATCTAAGGATGCAATCACAAGGCGATGATGTCCGGTATCTGCAATAAATAGAGAATTACTTTGTTGACAAGCTAATAATTTTGATGGAAACGCTAGGGAAGAGGTGGGTAAGCTTTGATTTTGTTTTAGGTTTAATTGTAAAGATTCCCCATCAACAGTTCTTTTCCCACTACTTTCTTCAATTAACTGTTGTACTAAGTTATCTAGAAATTCTCGCTTACCTTCACCCGAAACCGTCGCTACTATATAACCAGTAGCATTAATTACGACAAAAGTAGGCCATGCTCTGACTGCATATTGTTCCCAAATGTAGCGATCGCTATCTAGTATAACGGGATGCGTAATTTCGTAGCGCCAAACTGCTTGTTGAACACTATCTGGATGTTGTTCATGCTCAAATTTGGCACTGTGAACACCAATAATATTCAAGTAATCGCTGTATTTGTGTTCTAAATATTTGAGGTCAGGAATAACGTGCAAGCAGTTAATACAACCTTTTGTCCAGAAATCTAAAATGATGATTCGTCCGCGCAGAGATTTAATTGATAAAGGGCGATTGCGCTCCGCGCACGCTACGCGATCGCAATTTATCCAAATAAAATTTTGAGGCAGTTCTGGCGCTCTTACATTAACCATGAGCCAGTTTCTATTCCTACTAACTTATCGCTAAAATGCCTAATTACTAACTGATTGGCTACCATGTCGAGTAAGTTCAATCGCTTGTCGCCATGAGTCCCGCAGTGTCGCCCGATGCTCGGCACTTATAGTTGGTTCAAACCGCTTTTCCACCTGCCACTGTTGTACAATCTCGGAGCTATCCCAATACCCAACAGCTAACCCTGCTAAATAAGCTGCACCTAAAGCTGTAGTTTCCGTAATTTTGGGACGCACTACAGGCACACCCAAAATATCTGCCTGGAACTGCATCAATAGGTCATTGCGTGATGCTCCCCCATCTACCCGTAATTCTGAAATATCTAGTTGAGAGTCAGTACGCATCGCATCCAATACGTCTGCTGTTTGATAAGCAATACTTTCCAAAGATGCACGGGCAATATGGGCGCTAGTTGAACCACGGGTTAAGCCTGTGATTGTGCCACGAGCGTAACTATCCCAATAAGGCGCACCCAAACCAACGAATGCAGGTACAAAATACACACCACCGTTATCAGGCACACTGCCAGCTAGTAACTCCACATCTGCACTATGTTTGATAATGCCAAGCCCATCGCGCAACCACTGCACTACTGCCCCAGCAATAAATACACTGCCTTCGAGAGCATAATCAGTACGTCCATTAATCTGCCAAGCAATTGTGGTTAGTAACTTGTGGTGAGAAGGGATTGGCTGATTCCCTGTATTGAGTAACATAAAGCAGCCTGTACCGTAGGTGTTTTTTGCCATGCCAGGTTCTAATGCCGCCTGCCCAAATGTTGCTGCTTGCTGGTCTCCAGCAATACCTGCGATGGGAATACGGCTACCGAAAATATTTTCAGATGTATACCCATATACTTCTGAACAACTGCGTACTTCTGGAAGCAGGGAATGGGGAATATTAAATATAGACAGCAGTTCATCGTCCCACTGCTGAGTATGAATATTAAATAGTAGAGTGCGACAAGCATTGCTCACATCTGTGATGTGAAGTTCTCCCTCAGTTAATTTCCAAATTAACCAACTATCAATAGTTCCAAATGCTAGTTCTCCCCGATTAGCTTGTTCGCGAGCATCAGGCACGTTATCCAACAACCACTGGAGTTTTGTAGCACTAAAGTACGCATCAATTACCAATCCGGTTTTTTGAAAGAATGTTGCCTCGTATCCTGCCTCTTTAAGTTGCTCGCACTTGTTGGCAGTGCGTCGGTCTTGCCAAACGATCGCATTATATATTGGCTTGCCTGTTTGACGATTCCATACGAGTGTAGTTTCCCGTTGATTGGTGATGCCAATAGCAGCAATCTCAGTCTTTTGAATATCAATACGCGCGAGGGCTTCATGAGCAACACCAACTTGAGATGACCAAATCTCGTCGGCATCATGCTCTACCCAACTAGGCTGAGGAAAAATTTGTGGGAACTCTTTTTGGGCAATACTTAACAAGTTACCCTTGCGATCAAATACTATCGCGCGAGAACTTGTTGTTCCTTGATCGAATGCTAGTATGTATTTACTCATCTGCTATTTCTATTGTCTGTCAAAGGTTTTTAACTAATTAAATATATAAAATTGCATCACACTACGATAGTACGATTCACAAGATTAACAAATAGATCTTGGTCAACTAACTATAGCTAATTTCTCTATCTTGTTATTTTGAATACAATTTTTTACTATCTAGTTGATGATTGCTCTTGGCTGTGGATGTAAATATAATTATATTTTCGCAGATTTGCTGAAATCTTACTCATTAAAGTTTACACTTTTATAAAAATACAATAATTTTAATATTGTTGATTTTAGTAAACTGTATACTAAATTTTTTCCACTTCTAAAAATTGTTACCCTAACAGATTTAATCACAACAAGTTATAGAAGTAGTTATGAGTATCAAGATTAATCTGCAAATAAATATACCAAACACCGTTGCCGCAGCGTTGTTTTGCCCTTCTGCTTTATTCACACCAGATCACCAAAAGCAGACAATAGCCTTAATTAGGACGCGAAAAATTTCTTGCTTGCAGTTCACAATACGCACTTAGTTATAAATTGTATTATTTTCCTCTGAATAAATTCATCAACCAAAAGGTATCTGATTTAAAAATCTTGTTTATATCTTAGGAAAGTTGTGCCACTACAAACTTAAAAGTTAATTTAATTAATTAAAAGCTTTAACAGCTTATAAAAATTGAGTTTTTACAACTGAAAATCGTTCGCGATCGCAGCCCCATCTTTTTACCCTACTCTGTTACAATCCCGCGCTAGTCATGGGTTGGACAGGGTTGAGCTATGCAATCAAGGCTAAGTGTGGCGAGCGGGACGGAAAATTACGATGCTCGGCATTAGCCTTGGTGATCTAGGAATTTCCATATTGGTGGCAATGTCGAAAGGCACTCAGACAAAAGCGAATAAAAGTGGGGGTGATGATGCCACAGTTAGTGCAGTCGCCAGGGTAATAAGCGATCTGCTGACAACTTTCTCAAAATTGATGCCGTGATTTATTGGAGATAGAGGAATGTGAAAAAGATTGCAATTGTACTTAGCCTATTAGGTATCATCAGTGGTTCTCTTACAGGTTGCACAAATGGCTCTCCAAATGGCAACACAGGTACACAAAGCAAGAATGTTAATGGCGATGTAAAATTACGCTCAGTTGGTGTTACTCTTGGCGATCTAAGTAACCCGTTCTTCGTTGTGATGGCGAAGGGAGCCGAGCAAGAAGCAAAGAAAATTGGGGGTGATGATGTCAGAGTTACTGTGGTTTCCAGTGGTTATGACCTGAACCAGCAATTCAACCAAATGGAAAATTTTATTGCGGCAAATACTGACTTGATCGTTCTCAATGCGGGTGACAGCAAAGGAATTAGACCAGCGGTTGATCAAGCAAGAAAATCTGGCGCAATTGTGATAGCGGTAGATACGGCAGTAGAGGCAGAAGTGGATGCCACAGTTACCACCAATAACCTGCAAGCTGGAGAGGTTGCTTGCCAGTATATGGCCGACCGCCTCAAGGGTAAAGGCAATGTAGTCATCGTTAACGGCCCTCCAGTGACCTCGGTAATCCAGCGAGTTCAGGGCTGCGAGAAAGCCTTATCAAAATATCCCGATTTAAAAATACTCTCGAAAAACCAGAACGCAGAAGGCAGTAGGGATGGAGGATTGAGGGTAATGAGCGATCTCCTAACAACCTATCCCAAAATTGATGCTGTTTTTGCGATCAACGATCCGAGCGGCGTTGGAGCCGACTTGGCAGCTAGGCAAGTAAGACGCAAGGAATTTTTCATTGTTGGGGTCGATGGTGCGCCAGAAGCCATCAAAGCGATCGCATCTAATGACAGTCGATATGCTGCGACGGCGACTCAAAATCCCAGAGAGATGACTCAAAAAGCGGTTCAGGTGGGCAACGACATCTTGCATGGCAAAAAACCTAAGTCACCCAATATTTTAATTCCAGTTAATTTGATTACGCGAGAAAACGTTAGCACTGCTAAAGGTTGGTAAGTAATCACAATTATCAGTTAAGAATTGCAAAGTCTTTCTAATGTGAATCTTTTGGTACATTCGCACCATCTTTGCATATACCTACGATGTAACCATATAGCATTTGCGCTCGGATTTTAAAACAAGATTTGGTGATAGTTTTAACTCCAAATCAAGTCTAAGTTTTTGCATAAACTACTTATGACAACCAATATTGAAACCTCATTTCCTGAAGCATCAACCACCACCCCTGTGTTGGAAATGCAAGGAATTACGAAACGATTTAATGGTGTACCTGCTCTCCAAAATGTCAATCTCACGATTTATCCAGGAGAGGTTCATGCCCTCATGGGTGAGAATGGAGCAGGAAAAAGTACATTGATGAAGATTCTTGCTGGGGCTTACATTGCCGATGAAGGCGAGATTCGCATTAATGGTAGCCCCGTGAAAATTACCAATCCGGGTACGGCGCGACAGGCGGGTATTAATCTTATTTATCAAGAATTGAATGTCGCACCTAATTTAACCGTTACCGAAAATATTTTTATGGGTAGCGAGTTGCGGCGTGGTCAGTTTTTAGACCGTCAAGGCATGGAGCGTGAAGCAAAGCAAGTACTCCAAAGTTTGGGCGCTAGTTTTGCACCAAATGATGTGGTTGGCAGTTTGTCAATTGCAGAACAGCAGCAAGTAGAAATTGCGCGGGCGCTGAAGGACAAAAGCCGCGTTTTAGTTATGGATGAGCCAACGGCTGCATTGTCCGATCGCGAGACTGAGCGTTTGTTTGAGGTGATTCGCAAACTGCGCTCTGACGGCATTGCGATTATCTACATCAGCCACCGCATGGAAGAAATCTATGCTCTAGCTGACCGAATTAGTGTAATACGGGACGGTCAATATATTGGCAGTCTTACACGGGATGAAATTTCTCCACAGCGATTGGTGCAAATGATGGTCGGTCGCTCAATGCAGGATTTTTACGAACATCAACGGCAAACAAATCTTGGCTCAGTCATGTTGTCTGTTAGAAATATCAGCGACGGACGCAAGGTTCAACCAGCTAGCTTTGAAATTCATGCTGGAGAAATTCTTGGTCTAGCGGGATTAGTTGGTGCAGGACGCACCGAACTATCTCGGCTGATTTTTGGTGCTGACCCCAAGGTAAGCGGTGAAGTATTTCTCGATGGCAAAAAACTGAAGATTAATTCGCCCAGTGATGCCATTGCTGCCGGAATTGGCTATGTCCCGGAAGACCGCAAAGACCAGGGTTTATTTCTAGAGATGAGTTCTCGCAAGAATATTGCCATCAATAGGCTACAGCAGGAAGCCAAAGCTGGCATCGTTAACTGGGGTTCAGTTAATCAGTTGGCGACGAAAGCGGTGGAAAACTTCAATATCCGGCTTGCCAATTTGGAAATCAGAGCGGTGGATCTTTCCGGCGGCAATCAGCAGAAGCTACTGCTAGCTCGTTGGCTAGCCATTCAGCCGAGAGTATTGATGTTGGATGAACCGACACGCGGTGTAGATATCGGTGCCAAAAGCGAAATTTACCGAATTATTAGCGAGTTAGCAGCACAAGGAATTGCCATTTTGATGGTTTCCAGCGAACTACCGGAAATTGTCGGCATGAGCGATCGCGTCATAGTGATGCGAGAAGGGCAGTTGGTAGGCGAACTTGACGGCAGTTCTGGCAAAGAAATTACCCAAGAAAACATTATGCACTACGGCACTGGAGCCGGAGAGGTACTAGAATCATGAGTCAAACTTTAAAACCTATTAAAAATAGACCTGGTGAGCAGCGCACCTCACGCCAGCGTCAATCAATTAACAATTTTCTTCAGATTGCAGGTATTTTACCGATTCTGGTACTCATCTGCATCTTATTTTCGTTTCTTAGCCCCAACTTCCCAACAGTCGGTAACTTCGTCAATATATTGCGACAGTCATCGATCAACATAGTACTGGCAACTGGGATGACATTTGTAATTCTGACTGGAGGTATTGACCTTTCAGTTGGGTCAATATTGGCTGTTTCTGCCGTAGTTGCAGTGATGGTATCGCTACTTCCGGCTTTAAGTTGGGCGGCGGTGCCTGCTGGTTTATTGACAGGATTGCTTTTGGGCTTACTCAATGGCGCTTTGATCACCTTTTTGGATGTGCCACCTTTTATTGTCACGTTGGGTTCACTGACTGCTTTGAGGGGTGCTGCCTATCTCGTTGCCAATGGTACAACGGTGATTAATCCTGACTTGGGTTTTTCTTGGATAGGCAATAGCTATTTTGGCCCGTTTCCTTGGCTAGTGTTAATTGCATTGCTGAGTGTATTAGCCAGTTGGTTTATCCTCCGGCAGACTGTTTTGGGGGTACAAATCTACGCTGTTGGTGGTAACGACCGAGCAGCACGCTTAACTGGTATCAAAGTAAATCGCGTGTTGCTATTTGTCTATGGTGTAAGTGGATTACTAGCAGGTTTGGCAGGAATTATGAGTGCCAGCCGTCTTTATAGTGCCACTGGGATGTTAGGTCAGGGCTACGAGTTAGATGCGATCGCTGCTGTTATTCTCGGTGGAACTAGCTTCACAGGTGGTATTGGCACGGTTAGTGGAACTCTGCTGGGGGCGTTAATCATTGCTGTTCTCAACAATGGTTTGACCCTGCTGAATATGTCTTACTTCTGGCAATTAGTTGTCAAAGGCTTGGTAATCATTGTGGCGGTAATGATTGATAGGCTCCGCAGACGTTCCAGACGCTGAAGTATCAAAGAGTTTAGTACAAGATTCAAGACAGCTGTCGCGGGCAAATAGCGTTATTCTACGCACGAAAGAACAAGGTATTAGTTGTTGTAGAGGTAGAACTAGGGGAGGCACCCTCAACTTATAAAAAAGACGATTAGGCGATGAAGATTTTGCTGATTGAAGACGATGAGGTATTGGTAAATGTTCTGTTGCAGTCCCTAACCAGTCAGCGTTATGTCGTGGACACCACTTTTGATGGAGAAAGTGGGTGGGAATATGCTCAAGACAGCAGTTACGATTTGATCCTCATGGATGTGGGATTGCCAAAGCTCAATGGCATTGCTTTATGTCAGCGATTACGCTCTGAGGGCTGTTCTACTCCCATTCTGCTAATGACCGCTAAAGATGCTAATAGCGATCGCATCCGAGGACTAGATGCTGGGGCAGACGATTATCTGCTCAAACCTTTGGACTTGGAAGAACTTCAGGCACGGGTAAGGGCGCTGCTACGTCGAGGAAATGCTCCTCGTACTCCAATTTTGGAAGTAGGAGCCTTACGATTAGATCCAAGCAACTGCCAAGTTACCTATGCTGAGAAACAACTGGAATTAACGCCTAAAGAATATAGCCTGTTAGAGCTATTTTTGCGGAATCCATCACGAGTTTTCAGCCGAGGTAATATCATCGAACATCTTTGGACATTCGACGATCCTCCCCAAGAGGAGAGTGTGAAGTCGCATATCAAAGGACTGCGACAGAAGTTAAAAGTAGCTGGAGCAGTAGACTGGATTGAAAATGTTTACGGTTTGGGATATCGCCTCAATCCCAAAGTTGTAGACCAGGGTGACTCAATTGAGGAATTGGCTTTAGGGGACGTGCAAGGCAACTCACAAAGCGATCGCACTCCGCCCCAAGAGGCATCTCCATCAGTTGAACAACACTTCAACCAAGCAATGGATGGTTTATGGGAGCAATATCAAGAGTTAATGTCACAACGGTTGGACGTATTGCAACAGGCAGCAGCAGCAGTACAAGCTAGGACGCTATCTCAGGAGTTACGCCAGTCCGCAGAGCAAGCAGCGCATAAGCTGGCTGGTGTCTTAGGGATGTTCGATCTCGAAGCAGGAACTTTACGATCGCGGGAAATTGAACAACTTTTGCAAGCGACTGAAACAGAGTCGCTTTACCAAGAACGCAAACTTATCTCACTGGTACAAGAGTTAAGTAACTTAATAAATTTGAAGACGCTGCTAACGCCTCAAGATCATCTATCTCAAACTGTTCAACAAACGGAAACCCTATTCTTAAAAAACCGGAAAGATGAAACTTTAGTTCCCTTGTTTCCTCAAGAACAAACCCTATCCAAACACCATAAAGAATCAAGTACAGCCAAACTGCTGCTAATTGACCCCAATCCGCAACTCGGTTCAGATTTGCAACAATTAGCACAATCTGTAGGGATGAGTTGGGAGCAAGTGGCAACCCTTCAAAAAGCTAAAAGCTGGCTTCGGGGAAAATCACCAGATTTGGTAGTGCTGAGTGTAGATGAGGTCGGGAAAAGGCAAGAAAGTTTGGCACTGTTAACAGACTTGGCAAGCCGTACTCCACCTATCCCCGTGCTAGTACTCGCTTCTGTAGATGGGCTAGTAGATCGAGTGGCGGTGGCTCGATCTGGAGGACGGGGGTTTTTAGCCAAACCTGTGACATCAACTCAAGTTTGGGATGTAGCATCTCATTTGTTACAACGCAGCTATTCCCTATCGGTGAATATATTAGTAGTAGATGATGACCCATTAATTCTGACGGCGGTACAAACTCTATTAGAACCTTGGGGCATTCGGATGACAGGGCTGGACGATCCCTTGCGCTTCTGGGAAACGCTACAACGAATCGCACCGGATTTATTAATTTTGGATGTAGAAATGCCTCAAATAAGCGGCATCGAGCTTTGTCAAGCCGTTCGTACCGATCCGAACTGGCAGGGGTTGCCAATATTGTTTCTCACGGCTCATCAAGAGATAGAAACAATCCAGCAGGTATTTAGGGTTGGAGCAGATGATTATGTAGCCAAACCCTTTGTTGGTGCAGAATTGTTGACCCGGATCGCCAACCGTCTAGAACGTACCCGTTTGCTTCAAACTTTCTCTACCAAAGATCCTCTAACTGGACTAGCAAACCAACCCCAATCTAGCCGCGATTTAGAACAGCTAATTGAGCAGGCAGCGATCGGTTCCCCTATTTCTCTAGTGTTACTCAACGTTACTGAATTACGCCAGATTAATACCCAGTACAGTCATGCAGTTGGCAATCAAGTATTACAACGCTGGGGTAGCCTGTTCCAATCAGCCTTTCGCGGTGCAGAGGTATTGAGTTACTGGGGCAACGGGGAATTTGTAGTAGGGATGCCTGGGTTGACTAAGGCAGAAGCGGGCGATCGCCTCTCTGATTTCCTCACTACCTTACGACAGCAGGTATTTACAGCACCTAATGGAAACCGATTCCAAGCAAGCTGTAGTTTTTCTATAGCTGAATATCCGGCTGATGGACTAACACTACAATCTCTATACCAACTTAATGTTGGCAGGTGTCTCGCACCATAGTGGAGGTTAACGGGAGAGAACGTCACCAAATCCCACATTTAGTCAAAATTTTAAGTAGTTGTATGGAGAAATGATTTTATGGCTACAAATACTGATGCGATCGCAGATTTACCTCCTGGTAGCTTTGGTTTACCTTTAATTGGCGAAACAATTAGCTTTTTACGCGATCCAGATTTTGTCACTAAACGCCAAAAGCAATATGGGTCAATTTTCAAGACTCATATTATTGGTCGTCCCACAGTAATTATGAGCGGCGCTGAGGCTAATCGGTTTATTTTATCTAGCGATATGCACCGCTTTTCGTGGCGTGAAGGATGGCCCAATACCTTTAAAGAACTCTTGGGGGGGTCACTTTTTGTTCAAGAAGGTGCTGAACATCAAAGAAATCGCAAATTATTAATGCCAGCTTTTCATGGCAATGCTTTAACTAATTATGTCGCCACAATGGAACGCCTTACTATCAATTATTTAGAAAAATGGGAGCAATTAGGAACATTTACTTGGTTTACTGAATTTAAACAATTGACATTTGAAATTGCTAGTGCATTGCTGATTGGTAGTGAACCAGGAGCGCAGACTGCTTACCTCAGTGAGTTATTTCACTATTTGACAAATGGCTTATTTGCTATACCCCTGCGGTGGCGTTGGACAAGCTATGGTAAGGCGTTGCAAGCACGAGATCAGATACTGGCACATATTGAACAAGCAGTGCGACATCGACAGCAACAGCCTGCACAAGATGCTTTGGGGCTGTTAGTTCAAAGTCGTGACGAAGACGGAAACAGCTTGAGTATGGAAGAACTGAAAGCGCAGGCATTACTCATGCTGTTTGCAGGTCACGAAACCACTACATCTATGCTGACATCGCTGTGTATGGCTTTAGCACAACACCCAAAGGTGTTAGCCAAAGCACATTTGGAACAACAGCAATTAGCAACAAATGAGGAATTGACTCTAGAACAAGTTAGACAAATGACTTATCTAGAGCAGGTGCTACGGGAAGTAGAACGAATGTATCCTCCAGTTGGTGGTGGTTTTCGCGGTGTCGTCGAGGCGTTTGAATTTAAAGGTTACTATGTCCCTAAAGGTTGGCAGGTTTTGTATCGTATCACCGATACGCATTTAGATAGTCGTATATATACACAGCCAGATTGTTTTGATCCAGAACGTTTTAGTCCAAGTCGAGCCGAGCATAAAAAACAAGATTTTAGCTTAGTTGGTTTTGGGGGGGGTTCCCGCAATTGTTTAGGGTTAGCTTTCGCGCAGTTGGAAATGAAGATTGTGGCGGCGCACTTAATCAGGAATTACACTTGGGAACTGTTGCCAAAACAAAATTTAACTCTTGATGCTGTACCAACGCTGCACCCAATTGATGGGTTAAAAGTTAAGTTTCAGCGTTTATTGAACAATTAAGTAGGTCAGCCTACTTAAATATAAGATGTGATTTTTAAAATCCTCTGCCTCCTTACTCTGGTCGGAGTATAAATGCTCATTTTTCAATTAGCAATTAATATGAAAAATTAGTGTCAATTTCACTTGGGAGGCAATCCATGCGATTAATTTTAGGCATTCTCATTGCTAGCATCGGGCTATCAGCACTGCCAGTTAAAGCACAGGTTGCTGATGCTCAGGTCGGGGCGCTTGTAGAAGCCTTACGGCAAGCAGCACCAAAAACTGGCAAGGTTGATGATGGACTGTATAGCGACTGGCAAATCAAACCAGCAAATATTCCTCGCTGGTCTAAACGCTGTATTGGGCGGGAAATGACAATCCCAGAGTTTGAATCAAACACTGCCACAGCACGGCAAGTACTTGTTTGTGTAATGCGTAATATTATGCAAGAGGAGTATAAAGCTAGTGGTAATAATGAATCTTTAGCCGTCAGGCGGGCTGCTTCTTGGTGGATGACAGGCAATCCCAGCCTTTACAACAGTGGTACTACTAATACCTATACTCAAAAAGTTTTGGACTTTTACCAAAAACAGCGATCAGGTGTAACTATTACTGCCTCAACCTCAACCTCGACATCTAATAATACTAAACCTGCTACCCAGGTGCGACCCCCACAGCCACCAGCACCACGAGTTGCTGCAAGTTCGGTACAAGTTGCTGATGCCCAAGTAAGCGCACTGGTGGAAGCGTTACGACTGGCAGCACCCAAGACAGGAAATGAGAATGATGGACTGTATAGCGATTGGCAAGTTATGCCAGATAATATCCCTCGTTGGTCTCAACAATGTAGCGGACGTGCTCTGACACCATCGCAATTTGCCAGCAGTCCTGTAACTGCGCGTTACATCTTGGTATGTGTAATGCGCGATGTACTGCGGGATGAGTATCGTATTAGTGATAAAAATGAATCCTTGGCTGTAAAACGTGCGGCTGCTTGGTGGATGACTGGCGATCCTAGTCGCTATAGCAGTAAGGAAACTGCACCATATACTGAGAAAGTTTTAGCTTTTTATCAAGATGTGCGCTCTGGAAAACCAGCGCAACCAGTGCAACCAGCACAACCAGCGCAACCTAAGTTTTTACCTCATATTTAGCAGCGCCCAGGATTGGTTTGATGTCCAGTTGCTCAAATGTGCCTATACGATACTCCTGCGGAGTCGCTACGCGATCGCCATTGTCGGCTTTATAGGTAGTGCGGGCATCTTGCCCGCCTGTCATAAATGCTAAAAATCGTCAGATAAGATCATGATGGTTCAAGTTTTGATACTGCTGTTTAGCTTCTAAACGAGCTTTCCATTGCCGAATCGCGATCGCTATTCGAGTTGCAGGAGGTAGATATTGCTCTACTATTTCGTCGTCCTCAAGCGATCGCTCTTCTATACGAGGTTGAATAGTTAGGTAGCGAGCCAAATCTTCTTGGCTTGAGTTTCTAGCTAAGTCGGTTAAAATTTCTTGAGCAGATTGATAGCGATCTTCTAAGGCAATTTTCACCATTTTGTCGATTATTTGCCCGAAACAGTAGCTCACTTGTGCTTGCTGTTGCCAATAAATTTCGCCTGTAGCGCGATCACACTGCAAATCAAGTGGGGCTTTACCTGTTAACAAATAAATACAAGTAACCCCCAAAGCATAAATATCGCTGGCGTAAACTGTAGAGAGTGAAAACTGTTCTGGTGGTGCAAACCCTAGAGTCCCAATAAAATTAGTTGCTGGCGTTTTATCCCCGATCTCACTAAGCTGGGCAATTTCTTCTTTGACAGCACCAAAATCAATTAGTACTAACCTGCCATCATCCTGACATCGGATAATATTGTGGGGTTTAATATCACGATGAATTACTTGATTGCGGTGGATGTAATCTAAGACGTGCAGCATTTCCCACAAAAATTCTCTGACTTGTGCTTCTGACTGCACACCATAGCGTCTTACTAGCCGAGCAAGGGTAGCACCATGTATGTATTCTTGAACTAAATAGAATTCCCCCTCAATCACGAAATAATCTAGCAGCAGGGGAATTTGAGAATGACTACCCAATTTAGCTAGCATTCTTGCCTCACGCTCAAATCGCTGACGAGCAATTTGCATTGTGGCTATGTCTTTTACCTTCGGGTATAGTAGCTTAATTACGCATAGAGGTTGACCAGGCAAATAAACGTCTTTAGCTAGAAAGGTAACGCCAAAACCACCTCTACCTAACATCCGTAAGATTTCATAGCGATCGCGAAATAACTGATCTTTACCGCACAGCTTACCTAGTTGAGTTTGCTGTAAGACATCACAGTGAAATTGAGACAGGTTGGTTTTGGGGAAATTCATCGCTGATCAATTGCACAACTGGTGCAGAATTTCCAGTCTCTTCCTAGTCTATGCTAATAGATGTATGCAGTGACTTCCCTCTGTAGCGTGGAATACACTAGCAGAATTAATATAAAGAATTAGAATGCAGAAGTGTATGTAACATTGTTAACAATTGCTCTGTGTTATAGGGTTTTGCTAAAAATGTTTTAACTCCTATATGCCCAAGTTCCACAATTTTATCGTTAGTAACAAAGCCGCTAGTAGCAATTATTTTGACCTGCGAGTTCATTTTTTTGAGTGTGCGTATAGTCGCAACACCATCCATATTTGGCATCATCATATCCACCAGCACCGCACTAATATCTTGTTTTTGTTGGGCGTATAGTGCGATCGCCTCAATACCATCACTAGCTGTCACAACTTTGTAGTTATACAATTCTAAAGATGCTTTAGTAAATTCCCCAATTCCAGGTTCATCATCAACAACTAAAATTAATTCTCCATTGCCCTTTAACATCGGCGTGGTATTTTCTAGAGTTTCTTTGCTTTCAGGTGTATCTATGGCAGGTAAATACACCTGAAATTCGCTACCTTTACCGACTTGACTATATACATTTATAAAACCACCGTGACTTTTGATAATTCCCACTACTGTAGAAAGACCAAGCCCCGTTCCTTTGCCAATATCTTTTGTTGTAAAAAATGGCTCAAATATACGGTCTAATATTTCTGGTTCAATTCCGCTCCCAGTATCTGCGATAGTCAGTAAAAGATATCGTCCGATTTTGGCTTCTGGATTGAAGATTGTAGAGTTTTTATCCAGCATTATATTCTGAGCAGAAATTGTCAAGGTACCGCCATCACTCATAGCATCGCGGGCATTGACGCAAAGATTGAGAATAACTTGATGAAGTTGGGTAGCATCTCCAGATACAATCCAGAGTTCATTAGTTGGTATATTACTACGAATATTGATTGATTTAGGAAAGGTTTCTATAGCAACTTTTTGAATTTCTGTAATTAAGTGTCCTACTTGAATGTTAGTACGTTCACCCTCAATTCCTCTGGCAAATGATAGCACCTGTTTAACTAAGTCAGAACCACGTTTAACATTTGTTTCCAGTATAGATATTAGTTTTTTACTACGTTCATCCTGAAGTTGCGATCGCAGCACTTCCACTGCCAATAAAATTGGTGATAAAACATTATTCAAATCATGAGCAATACCACCAGCAAGTGTACCTAAGCTCTCTAGTCGTTGCGTCCTTAAAAACTGTGATTCTAGCTTTTTCTTTTCTGTAATGTCGGTGTTGACAATTAAAATCGAATTCGGCTTGTTTTCGGCATTGCGTACTAAAGTCCAACGGCTTTCAACAATCAATTTTTGATGATTTTTAGTGATTTGGTTTAATTCACCCTGCCATTCATTTGCATGAAGAAGATGTTTTAACGCTGTTTGCCTTGAAGATGAATTTGCTGTTTCCATCAAATTATCTATTTTTTGTCCTAAAACTTCTTCTGCCTGCCAACCGTATAAACGTTCAGCACTTTTATTCCAAAATAAAATAGTGTTGTCGAGATTTTGAACAATAATTGCATCTGTAGCAATATCCAGCAATGCTGCTTGTTCCTGAATTTTTTGTTCTGAACGCTTGCGCTCAGTAATATCAGTCAGCATTCCTAACACACCTATAAATTGCCCATTTTGATCAAGAAGTGCAGTTGTGGAAATAATTGTCCACAGTTCAGATCCGTCCTTTCTTAAAAACCGAAAATCGTGCTGCTCATTAACTCCTTGTTTACGACGGGCAAAATTGTCTAATGCGTCGGCACGTTCAATGACATCAATAAAGTCAAACATAGAACGACCGAGCATTTCTGCTACTGTATAACCCAGCATTTGACCCATACGCTGGTTGACATAAGTAGTATTAGCATTGATATCAATTAACCAAATACCTTCTTGGGCTATATCTACAATTGTGCGAAATCTTGCCTCGCTTTGCCTTAATGCTTCTTCATGCTGCTTGCGTTGAGTAATATCCATTTCTACACCAGTTAGCCGTACTACCGAACCAGTGCGCGAGGAAAATACACGCCCTTTTTTGGCTACCCAATTAATTCCGCCATCAGCATTAACAACTCTAAATTCTGCTTCGTAGTCCTCACCTTGCTCAATTGCATAAGCTAATGCTTGTCTAACCAATTCGTGGTCTTCAGGATGAACACTTATAAGTAATTCTTGATATGAATCAAAATCATGAGTTAAGTTAGCTGGAATATGCCATTCCCAAGAACTCATCTGTGCTGCATCTAAAGCTAGTCTCAATTGCTCCTCACGCAATCGTGTTTGCTCAGTCTGCTGTTTGAGTTCTTCCAGAGCGCGGCTTTCTTGAAGCATACGCCGCACACGTTGCCGCAGTACTGCCCAATGAATTGGCTTAGTAATATAATCATTAGCGCCTACATCAAAAGCTCGATCAACTGACTCTTGATCGTCCAGTGCTGTAATCATTAATACAGGCGTAGGTGTAGCTATTTCCTGGTCACGGAGAGTCCGCAGTTTTTCACAGCAGGTAAAGCCATCCATTAATGGCATGATCGCATCAAGCAATACTATATCTGGCTGTAAATTTTGGTAAGCTGTTAAACCTTCAGCCCCATCATTCGCCTCTACGACTTGATAACCTGCTTGTTCCATTGCTCGGCGCAATTGAAGGCGCATAAACTTGTCATCATCTACTACCAAAATGAGTGGAATATCTCTGTCCGTGGAAGTAAGCTTCATAAGGTAGTGCGGGCATCTTCCCCGTTTATTACTTGCTGGGTAAGTTTTCTAATTATATTTATGATTAATACTAAATAGCATTGATATATATCACTTACTTAAAACTTACTCGAAAAATTCGCAACTTGGGCGCATTCCATCTTGATGGAGTAGGAAAGCGAAATCAAGTAATTAAACTAATAATTGTTAATTGTTAATTGTTAATTGTTAATTGTTAATAGAGCTTCTTTAACTTTTTCATACTCACATTTAAGTCGTGAATGAACTAATTCACACTCAGTATGTCCATTTTTAGCGATCGCTTCTATTTCTTGACATAAATTAGCTAAATTCTTAGCACCAAGAGTAGCGCTACTAGACTTGAGTGTATGGGCTGCTCTTCGCAAATTAAGAGCGTTTGTTTCCATAATTGCTTGATTAATTTCTTTCAATAGTTGAGGTGCATCTTCAAGATAGCAATCAATCATCTCAGCTAAAAATGCTTCTCCATCTTCACCTACCATCTGCCGAAAGGATTGCAATATTTTGCTATCAATAGCACTGCTGGATGCTAACGCTTGAGTAGGAATTGGTGTTTTTAATTCTAAATTGTTGACTTCGTATTTCTTGTCATAATTCAACACTAATGAATTAGTCTTTACCTTTGGTTGACACTTGCTCAAAGCTTCGATTAATACTTCTACCCGAATAGGCTTACTAACATAGTCATCCATTCCTGCATTTAAACACAATTCGCGATCGCCCTGCATCGCATTAGCAGTCATCGCAATAATACGCGGACGTTCCTCAGACGACCATTCTTGACAAATCTGCCGAGTTGCTGTTAACCCATCCATTTCTGGCATCTGCATATCCATCAGTACCACATCATAAGACTGACGACGTAGTGCTGCTAATGCCTCTAATCCATTATTAGCGATATCGGCTTCATAACCCATGCGTTTGAGTATATGTAAAGCAACTTTTTGATTTACTACATTATCCTCAGCTAACAAAATTCGTAGAGGTAATTCTTCAGCTAAGTAGGGATTAATCTTAGGCGCAACGCTACGGGAAGAATTGACTTGGATTGGCTGCTCACCCAAAATATGAATTAAGACATTATAAAGGTGAGATTGTTTAACAGGTTTAGTCAGAAAAGCTGCAAAATCTACTTGTTTATAATTCTGAGTTTCAGATCTATTTATAGATGTCAGCATAACTAAGGGTAATTTCTTATAGCCTGGTAATTTGCGAATTTTTGCCCCTAAAGTTAAACCATCCATCTCTGGCATCTGCATATCGAGAATAGCCAAATCAAATACTTCCCCTTGTTGTAAATATTCCAAGGTTTTAGCACCTGATTCTAAGCCATAACTAAGCATTCCCCATGACTGTGCTTGCAGCGCTAAAATTTGCCTATTTGTAGCGTTATCATCAACAATTAGTAACCGTTTCCCATTTAAATCATTCCCATTCCGGCAATTTACCAAATCTATTGTTGAAGCATTAGAATCTGCTTCAGCCAGGATAGTAAAGTAAAAAGTAGAGCCTGTAATTTGTTGATTCAGTATTTGAGTTTTTTCTAATGTTTTGGGAAAGATATCTATATCTTTAGTTACTAATAAATCAGTACTACCATGCTGCCATTCATCCGGCGGAATTCCGGCAATTACTCCTCTACTTTCAACCCACATCTGACCGCCCATCATTTCGCTGAGTTGCTTGCTAATTGCTAAACCTAACCCAGTACCACCATAGTGACGAGTAGTTGAAGAATCAACTTGACTAAAAGATTTAAATAGACGATCCATTCGATCGGCTGGAATACCAATGCCTGAATCTTTAACTGCAAATTGAATTGAAAATCTCTGATTTTTTAAATTATTTTTTGAATCTTCTTGTGGATTTTTATTTGCAGTTATTTTGCTAGCGTTAACACTTAATAATATTTCTCCAACCTCGGTAAATTTAATTGCATTACTGAGCAAATTAACTAATATTTGGCGTAAACGAGTACTATCTCCAAAAATGATTAAAGGAACTTGAGGAGATATTAAATATGCTAATTCAATTTGTTTTTCAGCAGCTTTAGGAGTTAATAAATCAAGTGCTTCTTCAACACAAATCCTGAGATTAAAAGAATATTTTTCTAATTCCAGTTTTCCTGACTCTATTTTTGATAAATCTAGAATATCATTAATGATTGTTAATAAAGCATCACTGCTAGTCTGAGTTGTTTCGACAAAATCCTTTTGTAGCGGTGTTAATTGTGTATTGAGTAATAAACCCGTCATTCCGATAATCGCATTCATCGGCGTACGAATTTCGTGGCTCATATTAGCGAGGAATTGACTTTTAATACGAGTTGCTTCTTCAGCAGCAGCTTTAGCTTTTTCTAATTCTTGATTTGTATCGAATAATTCTTGAGTGCGTTGTAAGAGAGTTTTTTGAGCATGATGTCTTTCAGTAATATCATCAAATAACCATAAGCGACCAGGTACATCGCGCACTCTCGTAGCTGTACTAGAAATACTTAGTACTTTTGGTTGTGGTTGAGAAAAAACCCAGTTCCAATTGCGTATTTCTGCATTAGCTTGAGTAAATAATTTAGCTCCCTGTGTGATAATTTCTTGTTGATTATCAGCACTATTGCGTAGCATTGCCATTGCTTGAGCAATTAATACTGGTTCCACTAATCCCGCAGGCAGTTTTAGCTGTTCGGAAGCAGCTTGATTAATCCAACCTTGTTCGCCACTTTCATCAACAAATACTACGCCTTGATGAATGGTTTCTAACATTGCACTAAAGCGTGATTGTACTTGATCAAGTCGTAAAATTGTATGCCTAAACTGTAAAAGTGTACGTAATTTTCCTGTTAGTGATTCAACAAATTGCTGTAAGTAAGAGGAAATCTGAGTTTGTTGATGCCAGATTAATAAAATTGCCCCACGTACTTCCCCTAAATTCGTTGAATTTTGAGGATTTTGGAGTGGCAGCACAGCCAGTGATTTAGCTCCTTTAGCTACTAAAATATGGGAAGCCGTGGGGATTGAGGGATAATCTTCGTAGTAAAGGCAGCGATTTTGTGCGATCGCTTCAGCAAAAAGTTTGGGATTGGTGAGAGAATTGGGTAAGGCATTTGCAGGTAAACAGACCAAAGCTTCCGCAGTATATTCATCAAGTTGACGTAGTGCGATCGCAGCATCAGCACAACTATACTCACGCAATAAAGTTACAGCTTGATTAAGTACATAATCGGCTGTTGTATCTGCCTGTGTCAGTTGAGCCAAAACAGCTTGAGAAGCCAACCGCCACTCTATACTCAGTAAAAATTTCCTAATTAAGTTACCTAGTACAGCAACAGCACCTATTTCTAATGATTGATTAATCAGTAATCCATCAGAATGTATTATTCCTATTAATAATGTGCAAATTCCTAATAAAGGTGCAACTAACTTAGTAAGTGCAGGCAACATGATCGAGAATGTCAACAGCACTAATGTCAGAATCTGCAAAAATCCCCATCTATCCAGCCAACCCAACCCAACGCACAAGAGTGTTAATCCTAATAAAATGGGTTCAAACGTAGGCAGTCGGTTAGGATGACGGAGTGGTAAATCTAAATTTAGATGTTTTTGGATTAAACTGCGATACATGAGGCGATCGCACTGGTAACTTCTTCAGGCGAACTTAAATGAGGTAAATGTCCTTGTGCATTAAGAGATATTAACTTACTACCAGCAATATGCTCTTTCATATACTGACCTACTTCAAGCGGTACTGCAATATCATTATTTGACTGTAAAATTACAGTAGGTATTTTTAATTTTGGCAAATCAGTGCGGTGGTCAGACTGAAAAATTATCCTAGCAACAGCCTGGGCAATATCGGGACGAATAGCTGAAAGGGTATTAGCAAACTCAGTAGCTAACTCAGGTTTCTCTGGATCACCTACTACTAAAGGAGCAAATCCACTTGCCCAAGCATAATAATTAGATCCCATTGCTGCGTAAAGTGTATCTAAGTCAGCTTGCTCAAAGCCACCATGATATCCCACATCGTTAAGATACCGAGGAGATGCACTAACAAATATTAGTTGGCTAAAGCATTCTGGCTCTACTAAGGCGGCTAACAAGCTTACCATTCCACTAACAGAATGACCAACTAAAATTGTTTTTTTCAGCTTCAACTCATTGCAGATATCCAGTAGATCTTCAGCATAGCTGTGGGCGCTACTGTAACGGCGTGGACTATAAGCAGAAAAATCAGATTTACCTGCACCCACATGATCAAACATCACAATCCGAAAATTAGGTGCAAATGCAGCTACTTGATGTCGCCACGCGGTTTGATCTGAGCCAAAACCGTGTGCAAAAATGATAGTCTGACTGCCTTCACCCAACACTTTGACATTATTTCGTTCTAATATGCTGCTTGCCATAGCTAGGCGTTCCTTTTAACTATCAGATAAACCCTTATACTCTTTTTTACTTTAGCTCCACAATCTGGGCATTTGATAGTCAAGTTGATTGGTAGAGACCTAAATCGATCATAGTCTGTTTCAAGCTGTAACTATGTCACACAAATAACACAACAGCGAAGGTTGCTGGAGCAAAGAGCGATCGCTCTTAACATTTTTAAACTAAAAAATTCCTAATAATCAATACAAAATTAATCCTATAAAAGGTATTCTAGTTTAATTATTCGGGTAAAACCCTCAATTAAATACATAAAACCTTTTTATTCAGACTGAATATGACATATTGTCTCAGAATTGCAGATATACCAGCCACTGAGCGACCCCGTGAACGATTATTAGCTTTAGGGCAAAAAAATCTTGCCACTGCTGAACTAATTGCGATTTTATTAGGCACAGGTCAAGGGCCAGGAAAACTTTCTGCTGTAGGATTGGGACAACATATTTTGCAGCAACTCAGCCAACACCAGCGCGACCCTCTAGAGTATCTGCGAGACATTAGCGCCCAAGAATTGATGAACATCCCTGGAGTAGGGCCAGCCAAAGCCACAACTATCTTAGCTGCTGTAGAACTAGGAAAACGCGCATTTCAATCTCGTCCCTCAGAACGCACAATTATAGACAGTCCTGGTGCTGGTGCTGCGGCGTTAAGTCATGATTTAATGTGGCAAACTCAAGAACGATTTGCTGTATTACTTTTAGATGTAAAAAATAAGCTAATTGGTACTCAAGTTATTACCATTGGTACAGCAACAGAAACCTTAGCGCCACCCCGTGAGATTTTTCGGGAAGTGTTACGCCAAGGAGCAACAAAAGTTATAGTAGCTCACAATCATCCTTCCGGTAATCTTGAACCTAGTAATGAAGATATAAATTTAACTCGCCAGTTATTAACAGGAGCGCAATTTTTAGGTATTCCGCTATTAGATCATTTGATCTTAGGTAATGGCGACTACCTGAGTTTGCGACAAACTACTACCTTATGGGATGAATACCCTCAAAGAGATTAATCTTGCACAAAAAAGGTTAACGATTCTTACTGATGCTGATAATGTCAGGCTTTTTCCCAGCCATAAGTCACCAGTCCCAGAAACATTAACTTATTGTTAAACTGCGTAAGCCCCAGATCTGTATTAAGTGGGTGGGCAGATTAATCATTTCACAATTATGCTGGAGTAAGTATAAAACTAAAAAATTACAATAGTTGCTATGGCTGGTTTAAGTGATATTGTCCAAAAAGCATTTTATTTAGGTGTTGGGTTAGCAGCCACTGCTGGAGAAAAAGCTGGGGAAAAATTAACTGAGTTACGCGCCCAAGCACAAAAACTGGCTGATGAAATGGTTGCTAAGGGTGAGATGACAGCAGAAGAAAGCCGTCGCTTTGTCGATGATATGATGCAACAAGCACAGCAACCAACTGTAAAGCAATCCACCACAGCTTCTCAGACGGAACCACGTCGGATTGAAATTATTGATGATGACGAACCAGCTAAGACTGATGTTGACCAAGCAGAAGTTATGCGTAAACAGGTTGAAGCATTACAAGAAGAACTCCGCCGTTTAAAACGTAGTTAAAAGATAACAGATAAAATAAAAGCGCGATCGCACTCAAAAAATCATAGGCGATCGCACTAGATCAAAGCTAGGATCGAAGCATATTCTATTGAGCAACTTTAAGTGCAGTGTTCAATGGATGTTTTTTAACGTGAGAAGCGACAATGGAAGAGTGGTCAAAAGATTTTTTTGAGATGCTAGATACAGTAGCTTTGATGGTTGATGAGTTCTTCCATGAAGTTGCTGAATCGGTCGAGACTGCTGCTGAAGAAATGCAAAAAACAATGTCAACCGACATCGATCAGTTTTTGCATGAAATATTTGAACCAATTGCTGAGTTTTATACAGAGTTAGAAGATGTAGTCAACGAAGTTGATCAACCTTTTGATTACACTTATATAGTAGAACCAACCTTAGATAAAAACCCTGCTTGTATTGGTTGTCAAAACTACCACGGTTTAGTTTATGGTGGGAATTTATTAGTCTGTGGAATGCACCCTTATGGTTGGGATGAAAGTAATTGCCCAGACTGGGAAGAAAGAAAAAATAATTCTTCAAACTCACAAGATTTTTTTTAATTGGCTAGAAGTTGAATGTTGAACGTTTTAACATTTAAAATTATTGTTCTTGCCAAAATTGTGCTGCAAATAAACAACTACTTATGACTCAATCTCCTACCCAGGAACAATTATCCCCAGCAGAAAATTCAGAAATGAAGTACGGCGAACGCAATATTGCCGAAGGGCAGTTAATTACGTTCCCAAATCCACGAGTAGGGCGGCGCTATAATATCTCAATAACATTGCCAGAATTTACCTGCAAGTGTCCCTTTTCGGGCTATCCAGACTTTGCGAGCATCCACATTAACTATGTTCCTAATGAACGGGTAGTGGAATTGAAAGCAATTAAGTTATATATCAATAATTACCGCGATCGCTATATTTCTCATGAAGAATCTGTTAATCAAATTCTTGATGATTTTGTAGCTGCTTGTGATCCCTTAGAAGTCACAATTAAAGGAGATTTTTCTCCTCGTGGTAATGTTCACACAGTTATTGAAGTTTATCATCAAAAATCTCAGTAAGTAACTTGAAATAAAAAAAGATAAAACAAATCTCCCCCTCCCCTAATTAAGAGAAGGGGGTGGGGTTTTACGTTTAATTAAGGTTAGCCTACTTAATTCAAGATCACAACAGATTCAGGCGCGATCGCACTTTCCTCTACTTCAGGAGTTTTAAGTTGTTCCAAAACCTCAATTAACTCTCTTTCAAAAGTAACTTGAGCGCGGTTAGTTCTACCTCCTACATAAAGCTGTTCATCTTTTAGTAGCGCCCAAATTTGGGAGTGAGAAACATAACTCATCATCACACTTAGCATCAGTAAAGCAAAGCCAGTATAAACAATCGGGATACCTGGATCTGCTTTAATTTGTAAACCCGTACTACCGATAAGATCGAGCAGACTTAATTTTATCCCATTAATATCTGTCGCAGTTCCAGCACGAATGCTAGTAATAAGTTTGCCGCTATTATCATAAACTAGCGCCGTTCCCTGCAAATCTTTTGCTAATAGAGAAACGCCCTCACTTAAATCAGGTTTAGTAGGAATCCAAGTTCCCCAGATCCGACCTTTACCGCCAGTATCCAATTGTGCCATTGGTAGCTGGAATATGGGGCTGTTATTTAACCTTACTCGGACACCTGCGATCGCCCAATCAGTTTGATAAAGAGTTACCCCCCGATAACGCAAGGGTTTATTCACATAAATTTTTTCACGATCAACTTCCTTCCCCTGATTATCCAGAACCGACAAATCCGAATAAAACTGGTCAATAGCACCATTAGGCGTGTAATCAATCCAAAAGCGATTTACATGAACTGACCAATCTTTAGGAATTTGTGGTGCTGCCCAAACTCCCGCATCTAAAATGTTTTTAACCTGAAACGTAGCGCCACTAGGAACCATTTCTTGCGCTAAAAAGCCAGTCATCGCCCCCCAAATTGATCCAGCCAGAATAATTAACATACTGGCATGAACAACAATTGGCCCTATACGTCCAACAAGCCCTTTTCGAGCATAAATCTTATCGCCTTCTTGAAAAACTTGATAACGTCTTTGCTTTAGTAGTTGAGTTAAAGAATTAAAAGAACCAGCGTTTAGTTCTGCACTTAAAGCTAATTTCTGAAACTGGCGAGGTTGGTCATAAAATTTCCAACGACGTGCCGCCGTTAATGCTGGAAATTGGCGGGTAAATGTACAAGCAGTTAAGCTACTGCCCAAGAAGATTAGTAAAGCTAAAAACCACCAAGTACGGTAGACATGATCTAAACCTACTACTTGGATCACTTTCCAAGTCAGAAAACCAAATAAAGCTGGATGTTCTGGATAGTTACTTTGATAAAAAGCTGGAGATTGTCCTTGCTCAATTACAGTACCAGAAATACTGAAAAATGCGATCGCCAGCAACAGCACAATTGCTAACCGCAAATCAGCCAGCATTGGTAACAATTCCCGCACGAAAAACTTTTTGGGTGCTGACCCTAAGTTTGATAAATTAAGTGAATCTTTTGCAGTCATTTGATAATTAAAAAATTCCCGCAGGAATTCGATACAGCAACGAAAAAACCCCAAATCCTACCAAAAGTGCGCCACTGACAGGCGTAATCCAACTCGACCACCGACGCAACTCCAGCAATTTTTTAATTGAAGCAGTAAAAGTACCCGCTAAAATCAACGGTGCTACATAGCCAGCAGTGTAAGACAACAGCAGAACTCCACCCAAAATTAAGTCCTGTGTTGTCGCTATCCAAGCGAGTAAACTTGCCAAAACCGGAGTACTACAGGGGGAAGCCACCAAGCCAAAAGTTAAGCCAATTAAATAAGAGCGCACTCCTTCTGGTAAATCTTTAGAAATCCACTCTAAACCTCCAAACGAAGGCAATTGTAGAGGCAAAGCTTCCAGTAAGTTCAGCCCCATAATAATAGCTACAATGCTAACAACAATTGGCAAGCCAATAGCTAGCTGACCATAAACTTGTCCCACCAAGGCAGCAAAAATGCCTAACCCTGCCAACGTAGTTGCTAATCCCAAAGCAAACCAAGTTGACTGAATAGCTGCTTGGAGTCTGCTTTTAGCTTCATATCCTCCAATGTAACCAATAGTAATCGGCAACATAGAAAGCATACATGGCGTTAGGCTTGTAAGTAGTCCAGCAGTAAAGATAATACCGATACTAACTAAACTCAGGTGTGTAAGCTGGTTTGATACCAGAGTATTAGCAAATTGCCCTAATTCATATAGTTGAGTTTGCAACATTTCCATCATAAAGCAACTGGCTTGTTGAAATCCCCATCCAGCTTGAATTGTAGCTTAATCAGAACTTACGCATTTAAACAATTAAGCGGGATGCTTGCAGTACATATACACTCTAATTTTTGCTCACCCCATCTGTAGTGCGGGCAAGATGCCCGCGTGTGCTATTTCATTGCCTAAGATTTTGTTTTAGCTTGTGAATCTACTCCCCAGGTTTTCATAGTTCCTGAAAATATTCTCTGGCTCTGCCTCCCCTGCCTCCTAACGATCAGCCTTTAACGTGAGCTATGCCTGTGGTCTCTGCCTAGACTGACGCGATCGCCCAGATCCAAATTGACGGCGACCCTGCAAAGATACAACCTCTGCTTCGCTACTTTCTCGCGCTACTCGAATCAGTAATCCAGCAGCCATCAAACTAGCAATCATAGAATTGCCACCATAGCTAAACATTGGTAATGGCAAACCCGTGGTAGGTAAAGCACCAGTAGCAACTCCAATATTGAGCAAAGACTGCCCAACTAATAAAATCGTTGCTCCTATTGCCACGAGCCTGTGAATTTTATGTTTAGTCTTAATAGCAACAATCAACCCTACTGTTGCATAAGTTATTAATAATAAAAGCAGCATAACGCTGCCAGCAAAGCCAAATTCTTCGGCATACACAGCAAAGATAAAATCTGTGTACTCAATTGGTAAATAGAACAACTTCTGTTGTGACAGACCAAAACCTGACCCCCAATACCCTCCAGAACCAACTGCTAATAAACTTTGAACTAGCTGGTAACCATCACGCATCGGATCAGCCCAAGGATTCAGAAAAGACATTACCCGTCGTCGCTGATATTCTTTCAGACTGATACTGATAACTGCCAACATCACTCCACCCAAGGCAGTTCCCCCTAGATAGGAAAATGGCAGCCCAGATGCTAAAGCTATTAGCCACAATGTCATACCACACAAAGCAGTAGTACTGAGGTTTGGCTGTAACAAAATTCCCAAAAGCACGGCGCAAAAAATTCCTAACCAAGTGAAGCGTACTTTCCAAGTTAATCGCTCCCATTGCCCAAAAATCCGAGCGCTTTGTAGTACTAAGAATGGCTTAATTAATTCGGATGGTTGAATTGCCAAAGGCCCCAATGATAACCAGCGAGTAGCACCATTTGTAGTATCACCCAACCCTGGAACCAAAGTCAGGAAAATTAAGCTCAATATCGCGATCAAAAACCAAGGAGCCGCTCCCAACACATGACGTAACGGGAAACGCACTACCAGGTTAAATATCACTAGAGCAATTAAAACCCAGATTATTTGACGCTTAAAGTAATACAGTCCATCACCGTAGTTAGCATCGCCATTAGGATAAGATGCTGAAAACAAAACTACTAACCCAATAAACAGCCACAAGAACGTTAACCAACGCAACAGCCGCGCTGATAAAGACCATTCCCGCACTGAGGAGTCAAAAAAAGGAACAAGTAAGCTTAAATTCATGACCTCTTCAAATGCTATGGGCTAGAAAGGTTAGCATAAGCACAACTTACGCATTTTAACGTTGGAATTAGCAGTGCAGGGGGTAGGGCGCAGGTACTAGGGGGAGAAAAGCATCCGTAATTATGAGCTTTTAATAATTATTTTGATTTATTTTTTGCGTAAGTTGTGGTATAGCCAAATATATCTAATAAATACTAAAACAAAAAAGAGGTCTACGTGACCTCTTTATTACAAGCTAATGCGCGAAAATTTAAACTTACAGCAAACCTGTATTTGTTCCTTGTTTGCCAGTTGCTAGCTCAACTTTGACAATTTTTCCACCCATTTTCATAATCCGTTGTTGTTCACGGAACCAGTTTTCATAGGGAACTAGCTTTGTAAAATAGGTGTTTTGTAACTCCCGCTGTGTCCGAATGCGAGTTTGGCTAGGAACGCAGGCAGTAACTTTAAACATCCGCATGATTTTGTTTCTCCTGATTTTGTTTGGATAAACTAATTCAATCTTCTCATTTTTTGGTTGTTATTCAGATTCGGAACTGGTGCATATCAATACACTCGCAGAATCTACGTTACTTAAATATTTAAGTACTAAAAAAATATAGCAACCAATGCAGCTTTTACACGCTGGACTGCTACAAACAACTCTGTTGTGATTTTGTAACGTATATTTTGGCGAAAGGTACAGTACCGAAATCTTCTTATAGGTGCCTTTAGATATATCAAAGTCTGGTAGCTGAGAGTAAATACTAGATCCCTAAAACTTATCTCCCTTTTAAGGGTTATTTGAATAAGCTTTTGAGGAGCTAGCAATCACTCTCAACTTTCCAGACTTGAATTAGACAACCTACACCAGATCAAAACTTAAGTTTTCAGAAACCTGAAAGCACTTAGCTTAAGCCACTGGAGATGTAGTCGAGGTAAACGCCCATTTCTTTACCAGCATCAGCACCAACTAAGCTAGCAGTAACTTCTTTGATAGCTTGGATAGCTTGAACGGTAGCAGCGATGGGTACACCTAATGAGTTGTAGGTTTCTTTCAAACCGTTTAGTACGCGCTCATCAAGGATGGATGGGTCGCCAGCTAACATTGCATAGGTAGCATAGCGGAGGTAGTAGTCGAGGTCGCGGATGCAAGCAGCATAGCGACGGGTGGTGTACATATTGCCACCTGGACGGGTGATGTCAGAGTACAACAGAGCCTTAGCAACTGCTTCCTTGACGATGGTAGCGGCGTTAGCGCTGATTGTGCTAGCAGCACGAACGCGCAATTCACCAGTGGTGAAATAAGCTTTTAATTTGCTGATTGCAGCAGTATCCAAGTATTTGCCTTGGACATCGGAAGAGTTGATAACTGAAGTAATTGCGTCTTGCATTGTTTCGTTTCCTTAGCTCACAAATGTCTTGTTGCTTAAAATTCTCAGTTCAGTAGAGAAAGGGCAACACCCTACTGCATAGCACCGATTAAGTAATCGAAGTAAGAACCTGCTTCAGCAGCATCTTCACCGGAAAGTAGAGAGCTTGCAGCACTCTTCAAACCACGAACGCCTTCGACAACTGCATCAACTGGTGTACCCAGAGACTTGTACATTTCACGAACGCCAACAACACCAATCTCCTCGATTGGAGTGACATCGCCAGCTACAACTCCGTAGGTGATCAGACGTAGGTAGTAATCTAAGTCACGCAGGCAGGTAGCAGTCATTTCTTCACCGTAAGCGTTGCCGCCGGGAGAAACAACGTCAGGACGTTTTTGGAACAGTTGATCGCCAGCTTGCTTAACAATGCGTTCGCGAGAATCAGTCAAAGTTTGAGCAATGCGAAGACGGCGATCGCCAGATGTTACAAAATTCTTAATACGCTCTAATTCGCCTGGGCTGAGGTAACGAGCTTCAGCGTCTGCATTCACGATGGATTTCGTGACGATACTCATCGAGGGATTCCTCCAAAAAAATTGTTACCAGATGTGTTAAAACTGGCTTTTGCCATTCGGAAACTGAGTCTATCTTGCTTTTGAGTGCTTAGATCAATAAGATTTCTTACTTTTTCTTAGAGAAATTAAAGCCCTCAGATATACACTTTTTTGAACAGACACAGTTACCTTCCGAAAATATTCTGCGGCATCCAGTTCACATTTTTGTGCTGTTCGTAATAGTTTGTAACATTCTTTTTCATGTTTGACCTGAATGCCAGTCAAATCGTCCCTAAGAAACCAATGAAAAAATTCCTCTGATCTGTCAAGAGAATAGATTATCTCCTGACAAATCAGAGAAATTTATTTTTCTTTGGAATTGGAAATTGGCGATCGCTAATTGAGGGATATCTCGAACCGTCTCAGCAAACTACGATTCCAAAACCCCAACCGCCAATCTCAAATCGTTTTAGCGACCACCCAGATAGGAAGGCGACAAGTCAGACCAAGATTGTTTCACCAAATCTTTTGCTGCTTTTACGCTGCCAAGGTAATTGCCTGCTGGTAAAGCTGGGAAGCGGTTGTAAGGCACCACATCCTCACCGAAATAACGAGCATACTCTGGGCTATCAACCATTGCTTCAACAGCAGCCTTTAATCCCTGATCTGCCAATAACTTGTTGTACTGACGGATTTCCCCTTGAGTTGCTGGTGCGCGTCCTAAAATATGACGGAACAAGAACTCAATTACTTTGGTATTGGGGTAAGGAGTATAGAAGCGACGACGGTAGATATCAGAACTAGCCAGGGCGCGGACGAACTCACGCACAGAAATTTCACCGTTACGGAGTTTGCTGTCTAATTCAGAACGTCTGAACTCTGAAGGAACCTGACCACTAAACACATCCATCACTTGACAGTAGATGGCATTAATCACCCCATCGGTTTCAGGGGAGTTCGTTCCAGGGGTCAGACGATAAATCCGCGCTGGTTTGCGACGTGAAGTACCAACACCAACTTCTACAGACTGACCGTTACCATTAGCAAAAGAGCGACCAAGTTCAATGAACAGTGGCTTAGTCTTGTCAATAGTACGTTCATTTGCCACCATATCTGCCATCGCTTTTGCCATAATTGGCATCTTCGTGGCATCCATCCGAGCCTTAACGGTATCAAAGCTGGGTACTACCAAGTTTTCGTTTTGCTTGGTTAGTTGGTTATACAGCTTCTCTGTATTGGGGAAGTTGGCTGCTGGCAGGGTGGGGAAGCGACGATAGGGAACCGTATCTTCTCCAAATAACTCGGCATATTCCGCGCTATTTACCATTGCCCCAACAAACGCACGAATACCCTCAGAGGCAAGAAGTTGGTTATATTTGCGGATTTCTTGCTGGTCTTTAGGGGCGCGACCCAAGAAGTGCTTGGTTCCTAGTTCTATTACCTTGGTGTTGGGGTAAGGTGTGTAAAACTCTTTAATGTAAAGATCGGAACCGCCTAAAGCTTCAATAAACTCTTTAACGTTGATTTCGTTGTTGCTGAGTTTACTTTCTAAGGCAGTAAATTCGTTTTTGACGATGTAAGGCTCGATATCGCGCTCAAAAATTTGTCGATATGCAGCACGAATAATCGTTTCTACCAATGTCTTATCAGCATTTTCTGTTAGCTTAAAGACCTTGGTTTGTTCACGCTGCTTATTAACGCCTTGGTTAACGCGGAATTCAATGTCGGGTTCAGTCCGCATTTCTGTGACTTCACCCAACGCCACAAACAGAGGTGCTTCTTCTGTTTCAGACTTAGAGCCAGTTTCACCAATGCTACCCACACGGAGCGATCGCAGTGCTACACCACCGGGTGTCAAATACCGTTCATAAGGAACGGTATCTTCATCAAAAGCTTCGCTGTACTCTGGACTATCAATAATCGCATCAACTAAAGCGTAGAAACCTTTCTTAGCGCAAGTATCAAAGTACTTGTTGATTTCTTGACGACCGTAAGTAGGACGACCTAATAAGCGGCGGTGGATGTACTCAACAGCCTTAGTAACGTACAGAGGTGTCCAGTACAAGCTGCGGAACAAGTCGGATTTAGCGAGTAGGCGAATAAAATCGCGCACTGTAATTTCGCCGTTTTCCAGCTTGATTTCTGCTACCTTTTGACGTTGACCTTCATAAACGTCACGTCCAAAAACTTGCAGGTAAGCTGCTTTAATTACGGCTTGAGTAGAGCTTTCCGAGTACTTAACACTGGAGTTTTTGACATACTTCTTGCCAGACGTACCGCCATTTCCGCTTGGCCCAGGTAGTTGATCCAGCTTAAAGACTTTTGCACCAAGAGAACCAGGCTCTGCTGCCCGTGCGCCAGGATTACTGAGTTGATTGTTAATTCCTGGGCCTTGATGGATCAGGATACGGCGCGTATCTTTTCCAAAAGGAGCGGGGCTAGTGCTAGGATTCTTAGTTTCTTTAGGGAAGATTGCCCCAAACTGAATTTCCAGTGGGTCGTTGCCAGAACCATAAGGATGTTGGTCAGGCAGGGGTTGCTCGTAGGCAGCAAACGTGGTCAAAAACTGCGGTACCTTGCGGAAAGGTGCGCTGTAGTTTAATAAATCTTGTTGTGGCCCCCAGTTGCGACATTCTTGAGCTTCTTGACCCAAACCACGCAGGTAGGGGACAGTTTCTTCGCCAAAGTAGTCGGAGTATTCCTGGGAATCGACTAAGGCATCTACTAAGGCAGCTAAACCACCGCTAGAGACAATTGAGAAATACTTTTGAACTTCTTCACGGCTTGATGGGCCACGACCCAAGAAGTGACGGAATGCTAGTTCTAAAGCACGGCTATTGATGTATGGTTCGTAGAAGTTTTTCTGATATAGATTGGATTTACCCAATCGGCGGACAAACTCCTTCATGGAGATGTCACCGTTTTTGACCTTGGATTCTAGGTCAGAAATGCTCAGGCTGTAAGCACGGGTAATGTCGCGCTCAAATACTTGCCGATAGGCAGCTTTAACAATTTCATTCTTTTCAGAAGAGGATAGTCCTGGCTTCATAGCGTATTTAGGACGGCGCTCTGCTGAATTGAAGTAAATTTGGGGTAATTGCAGCCCTTGTTGATCGTCAGAAGGACGCTGACGCAACTTTGCTGAGGGGGTAGGGGCTTTAAATTCGTTAATCAATACTTCAAAGTATTGATTGACAATATTAGTTGCCTCAGCATCTTGCCGGAAATATCCCAACGCAGCTTGGCGCATTTCTTGCAGCGCCACAATTGTTGCTTCGCCGGAACAAGCGTTTTCGATTATTTCCCGTAAACCTCTTGTGTTTACAGCAATAATGTTTGGATCACCAGCAACGATCGCATAAGTTACATAGCGCAAAAACCAGCTTAAATCACGCAGAGATTTCTGCATATTGCTGGGGCCGTAACGAGCGACGTTGATTGGTCTGAAACCTGCGGGTACTGGGCCACTACCAGAGGCAGAAAAGAGACTCCGCAAACCTTCTAGGAAGCCACCGCCACTTTCTACAAATGTCGCCGTCCCCAGTTTGAAAGATTCTTTGACATCATTTCCTGCTGCACCTACCATCGCCATTTCGGGGACTTCCTTGGGCTTTTCTAAGAAAGCCATTGGAGAACCACCAACGAAAATGCGGTTAGCAGCGCGAGACACAATTAAATCGGCGTTTTTGCTGAGAGTGTCTGCAATTTGTATGCGTTGATTACCAGAACTAAAATAACTGGCAAGCTCATTCAACTCTCCACGCCCTAAGAAGCGGTCTTGCTGCTCTGCCTGAGATATTGTGGCTACAGGTAAAGTTTGATATAGCTGCGGACGCGCAACTGAGCTTCCACCACTTGCCTTAACACTCATCTTATTTCTTAAGCTCCCATTTAAGTTGCTGTTAAGCCTGACCAGGGTGACAATTACGGTGACACCGTTACTGAGATTGAATAATTTTGGCGTACAAGCTGATCACTGTCCTGGTTCAAGGACTTGATGTTTCTTTGCCACCTTCATCAAACAACCGCCTATATTCAACCCAGTCAGCCTCTAGATTAAAACGTTTCGAGTTCTTTACGCTGTTTCTTTAAGAAGTGTGTAGAACCCAATTACTTTGATTAACGGTGAGATCATCATATTTGATCAAAGTAGCCTTTCTGAGAAAAAAGATAAGTTTTTTTACGTTTCAAATTTCCAGCCCTTGATCCTAGGGTTTTTCCGCACTCTCTATTTAATTATGCCTGAGATTTATGAGCTAAAGTTGACTTACTCAGAGATAGTAAAGTTCTTTAATCTCAAGACTTTCAGTTATATAAGCACTAGCCAAAAGCATTATTGCTGATGGTCTCAAAGAAAATGTTAATCGGTGTCCTAAATTCGCTAAACTCAGGTTGCTGCAAATTTTGCCCACTATGTCCGATTTTCAGACGGTTAGCGCTGCTGTTGCGAAACTTTACAATACTTATCCATTTCCGCCAGAGCCACTACTAGATAATCCACCCCCTGGATATAACTGGCGCTGGAATTGGCTAGCTGCTTATAGCTTTTGCACTAATCAAAAACCTCAAAAGCAAAATATCCGCATTTTAGATGCTGGTTGTGGCACGGGTGTAGGAACAGAATACCTAGTTCATCTTAATCCCCAAGCTGAAGTTGTTGGAATTGACTTAAGTTCTGGTGCTTTGGATGTCGCCAAAGAGCGTTGTCAGAGATCAGGAGCTAATTCTGTAGAGTTCCATCACCTGAGCCTATACGATGCTGACAAGTTGGCAGGTGAGTTTGACTTAATTAATTGTGTGGGTGTACTGCATCATTTACCTGATCCAATTCGTGGGATTCAGTCTCTGGCTGCTAAGTTAGCTCCAGGCGGCTTGATGCACATTTTTGTGTATGGAGAATTAGGCAGATGGGAAATTAACTTGATGCAACAGGCGATCGCACTTTTGCAAGGTAATCAACGAGGTGATTACCGCGATGGTGTTCAATTGGGTCGTAAAATATTTCAAGCCCTACCAGAAAAAAATCGACTTGTCAAGCGAGAACAAGAACGTTGGTCATTAGAAAATCAACGGGATGAATGCTTTGCAGATATGTACGTTCATCCTCAAGAAATTGACTACAACATTGAAACGCTATTTCAGCTAATTGACGCTTCTGGGTTAGATTTTCTAGGTTTTTCTAATCCTAAAACTTGGCAGCTAGAGCGACTTTTAGGGAAAGTACCAGATTTGATAGAAAGAGCGAGGGGATTGAGCGATCGCCAGTTATACCGCTTGATTGAGCTATTAGATCCAGAATCAGTTACTCATTACGAGTTCTTCTTAGGGCGATCACCATTGCCAAAAGCTGATTGGTCAGATGATACAGCGCTTTTATCAGCAATTCCAGAACGCAACCCTTGTATGGATGGTTGGCCAAGCAAGTGTCTGTTCAACTATGACTATCAGATTATTAACTTGTCAGATACAGAATTTCAATTTATCCAAGCTTGTGAAGTTAACTCTAACGAGCGAAAAACAGTGGGAGAAATTTTGGCAGGGATTGATCTGGAATTAAATGAAGTGCGATCGCTTCTCAATCAACAGCTAATTTTGCTAAGTCTGCCTTGAGATTAGCAAGGTCAAGAGGCAATCGCACAAAATTTTTCTGAATTCTGGCTGCTGACTCTTGACTACTTATTTGTAAGAATTTTTTAAGTATTGTTAACACAAAATGATATGATTACTTTTGGCTTGTACTGGTCAACTCCACTATAAGTTTTGTGAATTTGTCAGACGAATCACCTGAAACCACACCTGTAGAGGGGGGAGTTATTCCACCTGAATCAGCGTCAAAACGCTCTGATTCCATGCAAGAGTACTACCAACTACAACAAGAATTGTTGTTGAGTACATTTGTATTGACTGGAATAATCTTTTTCTCCGTCTGGATTTTTTATTCCCTCAACATTGCCCTGAATTATTTGATTGGGGCGTGCGCTTGTGTGGTTTACTTGAGAATGCTGGCTAAAGACGTTGAACAGCTTGGGGCAGAAAAAAGTCGTCTGAACAAGAATCGGTTTGCGATATTTATTGGGTTGATTATAGTAGCAACTCAATGGAATCAGCTACAGGTTCTACCCATATTTTTGGGGTTTCTGACTTATAAAGCCGCAATCATCGTCTATATGCTTCGGATTATCTTCCGACCTGACAGTCGCTAGGTGGGGCATTCGGAGAAGTAAATTCTCCTTAATCCGTTGATAAATCTATTTGAAGGGAAACAGGAAACATGATCGGTTTTCTGGACGTTTTTAGTTCACTAAGTCTTGCCAAACTGGAAGTCGGTCATCACCTCTACTGGCAGATAGGCAATCTCAAAATTCACGGGCAGGTTTTTCTGACATCCTGGTTTGTGATTGGTCTTCTGTTAGTTGCCTCACTAGCTGCAACTCGTAACATCCAAAGAATTCCTCAAGGAATCCAAAACTTGATGGAATACGCTTTGGAGTTTATTAGAGATCTGGCAAGAAACCAGCTTGGTGAGAAAGAATACCGTCCTTGGGTGCCTTTTATTGGCACATTGTTTTTGTTTATATTCTTGTCAAATTGGTCAGGTGCTTTAGTTCCTTGGAAGTTAATCCATCTTCCAGAAGGTGAACTAGCTGCTCCCACTAACGACATTAATACAACAGTGGCATTAGCCTTGCTAACTTCCTTAGCGTACTTCTATGCAGGTTTTAGCAAGAGGGGTTTAGGATACTTTAAAAAGTACATCGAGCCAACGCCGATCCTATTACCAATTGCCATTTTAGAAGATTTCACTAAGCCTCTTTCCCTAAGCTTCCGTTTATTTGGAAACATTTTGGCGGATGAACTGGTGGTTGCAGTGTTAGTGCTACTGGTTCCTTTGTTTGTTCCTCTGCCAGTAATGGCTTTAGGATTATTTACGAGTGCCATTCAAGCCCTAGTTTTTGCCACCTTAGCTGCTGCATATATTCACGAAGCTATGGAAGGGCATGGTGATGAAGGGCATGAGGAGCATTAATTGTTGCTCTTGAATACTGAAGGTTAACTAGATTTTACCTTTTTTATTCCAGCTAACTTATGCTCTAATTGATCAAGTTTGGCTTAATGGAATAGAAATAATCTTTCCATCCAAACTCCAAAAACTCAAATGTTTGTTTTGTAATTTCTAATCAAGGGAAGGAAAAAATCATGGATCCATTGGTTCAAGCTGCTTCGGTTCTGGCTGCTGCTCTAGCTATTGGTTTAGCTGCAATTGGCCCTGGTATCGGTCAAGGTAACGCTGCTGGTCAAGCAGTTGAAGGTATCGCTCGTCAGCCTGAAGCAGAAGGCAAAATTCGCGGTACTCTGCTCTTAACCTTGGCATTCATGGAATCCCTAACAATTTACGGTCTCGTAATTGCTCTAGTTCTATTGTTTGCTAACCCATTCGCATAAGTTGTGAGTTTAAGTAGAGACGGAATTGAATACGTCTCTATTTAACAAAATTTTTTGGTGTTTTTAGTCATTTTGAAGTAATTTGACCCGCTAATGTATCGGGTCTAGAAAATATGACAGGTGGAATAATTTTGCTTGCCATTAAAACTGCTATGAAATCCAAAGAGGGGAGCAATGTTTGATTTTGATGCAACTTTACCCTTAATGGCAGTGCAGTTCCTATTATTAGCAGCAATGTTAAATGTGGTTTTTTATAAGCCACTAACAAAGGCGCTTGATGAACGGGACGAGTACATCCGTAACAATGAACTGGGCGCTAAAGAACGTTTAGCTAAAGCTGAGAAATTAGCAAGAGAGTACGAGCAACAGTTAGGAGATACCCGCAGGCAATCTCAAGCATTGATTGCAAATGCTCAAAGTGAAGCTCAGAAAATAGCTGCACAGAAAATTGGTGAAGCACAGCAGGAAGCTGTTGCTAAACGCGAACAAGCGGCTAGAGAGATTGAACAGCAAAAGCAAGAAGCTTTGCAATCTCTGGAGCAACAAGTGGATGCCCTCAGTCGCCAGATTTTGGAGAAAATTTTAGGGCCTCAATTAGTTAATAAATAGCGAGTTTGAAGGATAAAGGATAGATATTAAGCTGAGGCATGAAGTAAGCAATTAGTCAATGATATTTTGGCAAATAACAGCTTTTATTTCAACCTGAAAAACTTTTTCTTCCTGAATCCTTTACACTTCATACACGAGGATGGGTATCATGGGGACTTTTTGGTTACTAGCAGAGGTGGCCCACTCAGCTAGTTCTGAATTAGCTGAGGCAGAGGGTCATGGTGGTTTCGGTCTGAATTTCGATATTTTAGAAGCGAACCTAATTAACCTGACAATTTTAATTGGGGTACTGTTTTACTTTGGACGGAAGGTTGTAGGTAACATCCTGAGTGAACGTCGCGCCAATATTGAAACTGCTATTAGAGAAGCAGAAAAGCGTCAAAAAGAAGCTGCGGCTGCACTCTCGGAAGCACAACAACAGCTAAGTCAAGGTCAAGCTGAGGCAGAACGTATCCGCAAGGCTGCTGAGGAAAATGCCGAAAAAGCTAGAGAGGCGATTTTGGCTAAAGTAGCACAGGATATTGAACGCTTGCAAGAAACAGCCGCCCAGGATGTTGACTCTGAAAGAGATCGTGCGATCGCTCAATTGCGCCAACAAGTCGCAGCAATGGCTATGCAGAAAGTAGAGTCGCAAATCGGTTCATACTTAAATGACTCTGCTCAAAACCAATTAATTGACCGTAGCATTGCCATGCTAGGAGGTGGATCATGAAAGGTAGTTTACTAACCGCCGAAGTCCTAGAACCGTATGCTGAGGCACTGATGTCTTTGGCTCAGTCGCAGAATCTCGTTGAGCAGTTTGGTGACAATGTTGCCACATTGTTAAGTTTGCTAGAAGGTTCTGAAGAGTTACAGCAATTTTTGGGTAATCCCATATTTGATGCTGAGAAGAAAAAAGCTGTTCTACGACAATTGGTAGGCGAACAAGTTCACCCCTACATGATGAACTTCTTGCTAATCCTAGTTGATCGTCGTCGCATTCTGTTCTTGGAAGGTATTTGTAAGAAATTTCAAGAACAGCTACGGAAGCTAAATCAAACTGTACTTGCTGAAGTAACTTCGGCTGTACCTTTAAGCGAATCCCAGCAACAAACAGTTCGTGAAAAAGTACTGGCAATGACCAGTGCTAGAGAAGTTGAACTAGATAACAAACTAGATCCTGATTTGATTGGTGGTGTCATCATAAAAGTAGGGTCACAGGTGATTGACGCGAGTTTGCGCGGGCAACTTCGTCGCATTGGTCTTCAACTTAGCAGTGCTACATAGCAATTAGCGATTAGCAATTAGCGATTAGCGATCAAATAAAATACTACTTAACACAAAAGATTAAGAGTGATTTAAAAAGCGAGCAAGCTAAAAGCTAACAGCTAACTGCTAAAGGCAAAAATTAACATTAACAACTAACAACCTCCCATGATTAGTATCAGACCCGACGAAATTAGCAACATTATTCGGCAGCAAATCGAACAATATGACCAAGATGTAAAGGTCGCTAATGTTGGTACTGTCCTACAAGTAGGTGATGGTATCGCTCGGATTTATGGCTTAGATAAGGTCATGTCTGGCGAACTTGTAGAGTTTGAAGACGGTAGTGTTGGCATCGCGCTGAACTTGGAAGAAGACAATGTGGGCGCGGTATTGATGAGCGATGGTCGCAATATTCAAGAAGGTAGTTCTGTTAAAGCGACTGGCAAAATTGCTCAAGTTCCTGTAGGGGACGCAATGATTGGTCGGGTTGTAGATTCACTTGCCCGTCCAATTGATGGTAAAGGCGACATTCAGACCACTGAAGCACGCCTGATTGAATCTCCTGCTCCTGGCATTATTCAACGCCGCTCTGTATATGAGCCAATGCAAACAGGAATCACTGCTATTGACGCGATGATTCCAATTGGTCGTGGTCAGCGCGAGTTAATTATTGGTGACAGACAAACTGGTAAAACTTCTGTGGCGGTTGATACAATTCTCAACCAAAAAGAAGAAAATGTTATCTGTGTTTACGTTGCGATCGGTCAAAAAGCTTCTACCGTTGCTCAGGTAGTCGGTGTTCTGCAAGAGCGGGGCGCAATGGACTACACCATCGTAGTTGCAGCTAACGCTAACGACCCAGCAACATTACAATATCTGGCTCCATACACAGGTGCAACCTTAGCCGAGTACTTTATGTATCAAGGCAAGCACACCCTGGTAATTTATGATGACCTCTCCAAGCAAGCACAAGCTTATCGCCAAATGTCCTTGCTGCTACGTCGTCCACCAGGACGGGAAGCGTACCCTGGAGATGTTTTCTACATTCACTCCCGCTTGCTGGAACGCGCAGCTAAGTTAAGTAACGATTTGGGTGAAGGCAGTATGACTGCTCTGCCTATTATCGAAACTCAAGCAGGTGACGTATCTGCTTACATTCCCACTAACGTAATTTCAATTACAGACGGTCAGATCTTCTTATCTTCTGACTTGTTCAACTCTGGTTTACGTCCAGCTATTAACGCGGGTATTTCGGTGTCCCGTGTGGGTTCTGCGGCTCAAACCAAGGCAATGAAGAAAGTTGCTGGTAAGTTGAAGTTGGAATTGGCTCAGTTTGATGATTTGCAAGCTTTTGCTCAGTTTGCTTCTGATTTAGACCAAGCTACCCAAAATCAATTATCGCGTGGTCAACGTTTACGTGAAATCTTGAAGCAGTCTCAGTTCTCCCCACTATCTGTTGCTGAACAGGTGGCTGTTGTGTATGCAGGTTTGAATGGTTATTTAGATGATATTCCTGTAGAAAAAGTAGCTCCTTTTGCTCAAGGTTTGCGGGATTACTTGAAGACCAGCAAGCAGCAGTACGTTGACATTCTTCGTAGCAGCAAGCAGCTAACTGATGAAGCAGAAAGTCTTCTTAAGGAAGCGATCGCAGAATACAAGAAAACATTCTTGGTATCTGCCTAGTTAAGGAGTCAGAACTTAGAAGCCAAGAGTCAGAATTAAGCTATCTCCTGGCTTCTAAATTATGAATTCTGAATTTTGAATTCTGGGGAAAAACTATGGCTAATCTCAAAAGTATTCGCGATCGCATTCAGTCGGTCAAAAATACCCAAAAAATTACTGAAGCAATGCGTCTTGTGGCAGCAGCTAAGGTGCGTCGCGCACAGCAACAAGTAATTGCTACTCGCCCGTTTGCCGATAGACTCGCTCAGGTTCTATACGGCTTACAAAATCGTCTGAGGTTTGAAGATGTAACTCTACCTCTGCTCAGACAACGAGAAGTTCGTACAGTTGGTTTAGTTGTAGTTACAGGCGATCGCGGTCTTTGTGGCGGTTATAACTCCAATGTTATCCGTCGTGCTGAAAATCGCGCAAAGGAACTCAAAGCAGAAGGCTTGGATTATAAATATGTGCTGATAGGACGTAAAGCTATCCAGTATTTCCAACGCCGTAACCAGCCAATTGATGCTACTTACACTGGTTTAGAGCAAATTCCAACAGCAGCAGAAGCATCCAAAGTTGCTGATGAATTGCTTTCTTTATTCCTTTCCGAGAGTGTAGATCGGGTTGAACTTGTTTATACCAAGTTTGTTTCTTTAATTAGCTCTCGTCCAGTAATTCAAACCTTGCTACCTTTAACGTCGCAAGGACTAGAAACACAGGATGATGAGATTTTCCGCCTTACTACCCGTGGCGGTAATTTTGAAGTATCGCGGGAGAAAGTAGCTACCCCAACCCGTACCTTCCCTCGTGACATGATTTTTGAGCAAGATCCGGTGCAAATTCTTGATGCTTTGTTACCACTGTACTTGAATAATCAGTTACTACGGGCATTACAAGAATCTGCGGCTAGTGAATTGGCTGCGCGGATGACTGCAATGAACAACGCCAGCGACAACGCCAGCGACTTGATTAGCAGCTTAACTTTGTCTTACAACAAAGCAAGACAAGCTGCAATTACTCAGGAAATTCTGGAAGTTGTAGGCGGCGCTCAGGCTTTACAAGGTTAAAGTTTTTATCAAGTTAAGTAAAAAAGTGTCTGTTTAGTCCCAGACACTTTTTTTTGATATTTTTATTTCAAAAATTTGAAACTATTGATTATTTCTTCTGCATTTATTAAAAATTTATTATAATTACTACTATCTGCTGTATAAGTAATTCTGTATGCTTGATTGTTTTTTACTGTTAGAACTTCCATATTGGCTATCCAATTAGAGTTAGAATCTTTACCTGAATAAATTATTTTATAAGCAGGAATGTTGCCAAGAGTTGTAATACTAGATTCAATAATTATGGAATTCTTTAAAAATTTTTGTATTTCTGTGTAAGAAGAATTTTTATATTCATCTAAAGATGTGTCTGTTTTTGATAAAAGTTCTACAGTAATAAAAACTTTTTCTCTAAATGTATCAAAATCACTTTCTTTGGGAGATATAAATGTTACTATTTCACCAGTTAAAGGATCGGGCAATTCTTGTCTTTCCCAATATTCAGAGTATTTAAGTTGGATTCCTTCTTCAAAATTTTGATACTCTAATAATTTTCCATTATCACTATGTATGCCTTCGTTAAAATAACTTCCAAAAGCTAATAATCTAGTTAACTGATTTGACTGGATTGCTCTTACCAAACCAACGAAAGATAAGAAAATAAAAAAAAATGTTAGTAAAGTCAGAAAAAAACTTTTCCTATCGTAGATTTTAAAATAGTCTTGGGTTGAAAAAATTAATGATTTTTTTCTACACGAATAGTGATGGCAAAGATAAGGAAACAAGCCAACAAAAGAAACTAATTTTTCAAGATGGCTGTTGCGCTTGCAGCGATAAAACTCATCATTGCCGCATTTAGGGCAGTGACGTTGATTTGAACTATTTTTTATATCCCTTTGTTTCATGTAGCCAGGTTATATGAAAATATAAGTATGGAATTTTGCAGGGTAGGTTAACCCGAAATTACAGCCGTTTATGTCCAAAATGTATACTGTTCAAATCGAACATCAAGGAAACACACATACGCTCCAAGTTCCAGAGGATAAATTAATTCTCCGGGCTGCATCTGCTGCGGGATTAGATTTACCAAGTTCCTGCAATGCAGGTGTTTGTACTACCTGTGCTGGTCGGATTGTGGAAGGAAAGGTGGATCAAGCTGATGGTATGGGCGTTAGTCTAGAACTTCAGGAAAAAGGGTATGTTTTGCTATGTGTTGCTTATCCTCGCTCTAATTTGAAAATTGAAAGCGAAAAAGAAGACGAATTGTACGAGCTGCAGTTTGGACAGTTCCAGAAGTAAACACGATTCTGTTTGTGATTAAACAGGACGGGTGATAACCTCATTCTAAAACAAATAGTATTTTGCCAAACTCAAATTCACTGTTTACAGGGAAGTTACAATGACTACTCACTTTATTAGTGCAGAAATAGATTTAGAGGAGTCCACCGAGCAGTTACAGCACGCGATTAAGACAGAATTGCAAAAACGAGGGGAACCTCTGCGTTGGGCAGTTACTAATGTGGATCAGGATCGTGGAAAAGTACAACTGGAGGCAATAGTTACTGTAGCGGATAATTCTATTAAATAGCACGTGAATCAACGTCCTTATACTGTTGTATTAATTGTCCCAACTGGTGTGGGAGCGTCCATAGGTGGCTATGCAGGTGACGCTCTACCAGTAGCAAAAGCGATCGCCTCTGGCTGCGATCGCTTGATTACTCACCCTAATGTTCTCAACGGTGCTTCTCTCTATTGGAATTTACCCAATGGTTTTTATGTGGAGGGATACGCACTTGACCAATTTGCTGCTAATTACTGGGGTTTACGACCTGTACGCAGTAATCGAGTAGGTTTAATTCTTGACCGCGGAATTGAACCGGATTTAAGAGTGCGACACTTACAAGCGGCTGATGCTGCTAGAGCCACACTGGGCTTAAATTTAACTGACTATATAGTTACAGATCAGCCTTTAGGAGTTGAACTACGAATAGCTGATTCTGGAGCTAGTTGGGGGACAATTCAAAATCCTGATAGTTTATTGCGGGCTGCTGAAGTGTTGATCCACCAGGAAAAGGCGGATGCGATCGCGGTCGTTGCCCGTTTTCCTGACGACTCTAGTAGTGAAATCTTACAAAATTATCGACATGGGCAGGGGGTAGACCCCTTGGCTGGAGCCGAAGCTGTTATTAGCCACTTAGTTGTGCGTACCTTTCAAATCCCCTGCGCCCACGCCCCAGCGCTTTTACCCTTACCCCTAGATCCAGATATATCTCCGCGTTCAGCCGCTGAAGAGTTAGGTTATACATTTTTACCTTGTGTATTAGTCGGACTAAGCCGCGCACCTCAGTTTATTACCCAAAAACAAGAGCGACCTCACCAAGAAGATATTTGGGCAGATCAAGTTGATGCTGTGGTGATACCCGCAACAGCTTGTGGCGGGAGCGCTATTTTGAGTTTTAGCCAGCTACCTATAAAAATTATTGCTGTGGAGGAAAATCATACCCAAATGCAAGTTTCTCCAGAAAAGTTAGGGATTAAAGCATTACAGGTAAACTCATATTTAGAGGCACTGGGTGTTTTAGTTGCTGATCGAGCAGGCATCAATATTAACGCCCTGAGTCCAAATATCTCGTCCCTAAGTGGCTTATCTCAAACCATTGGCAAATAATCTTCCTGAAAACCCGGAAATTGAACCTCTAACTCGCACCCAAATTTTGATCGCAATGGGTGTGACGGCTGTGGTGTTGCTAGTAATTACCAAGGTGTGGTTACACTTTAGCTCTATGTCATTGCTACCTGTCCGCTGGACATATCTGGAGATCTTTTTAGGGTTAGCTCTTGGTTTAGCAATAACAGGAGCGAGTGCGGTTGTCTATCGTCTATGGCCTCATTACCAACGTAGTGCGGACTTCTACTTAGAATTGGTACTCAAACCCTTAATTTTGCCTGATTTAATTTGGTTAGGGTTGCTACCTGGCTTAAGTGAGGAATTGTTATTTCGGGGGTTAATGTTACCCACGCTAGGTTTAGACGTTGTTGGGGTTGTGTTGTCAAGTATTTGTTTTGGTGTTTTACATCTCAGTGGACGACAACAATGGCCTTATGTTGTTTGGGCAACAATTGTTGGGCTGTTGTTTGGATTTAGTGCTGTAGCTACTCATAATTTATTGGTTCCGATAGTAGCTCACATAGTTACAAATTTGATTTCTAGTTATTTTTGGAAGCTGGGACACTATAAAAAAGGCATGATTTAGTGATTGGTGATTACCAGGGTATTTGGTAATTAGTGTGCAAATATTCTTTATATGAAGATTTTTTCTCGATCTCTTCTGCTTCCCCCACAAAGGAAAATATAGTAAAAACGGAAGAACCTATTTTTGAGCAGCTAGAGCGATCGCTTGTGGCAAAATGCGATGTTCTTCTAGTTGAATTCGGGCGTGTAGAGTTTCATGGGTATCATTAGGTAAAACTGGTACAGCCGCTTGCATCAAAATAGGGCCACTATCAACTTCTAGACTAACTAGGTGAACGCTACAGCCAGCAATTTTTACTCCAGCTTTCAAAGCTTGCTCTACTGCTCGGACACCTTTAAAACTAGGTAATAAACTGGGGTGAATATTAATCACCTGATTAGGAAAATTGTCAAGTAGTACTTGAGTAATCAGGCGCATCCAACCTGCCATAATTAGCCATTCGACATTAAACTGTTGCAAAGTTTGGACAATTTGCTGATCTAAATCTTCGCGGCTAGCAAATTCCCGATGATTATGAAGAACTGCGGGAATACCCCATTTTTGGGCGCGTGCAGCTACCTGAGCGTTGGGATTGTTGTAAATTACAACTTGAATCTGGGCGTTTAGTTGTTTGTCGGCAATAGCTTGTGCGATCGCTTCAAAGTTACTGCCACTCCCAGAAGCCATAATTCCTAGTTTTATGGGGGAGTCTGTTACAAGTAAGTTCGGGGGAACGACGGGCGAAATTAAGCTGGGCGTAGAGTCAGTTAGTGTTGAATTAAAAATCATCTAGTAATTAAAAGCTAATTAATTATCTAATTAAACTAATTCAATTGCACGCCTTATAGTAAAAAACTGAGCAAACTCTTTCTATCTCCCCATTTCCTAATCAGCTAAAAAATACAAAAGAAAAAAACCTTACCTTACTACCAAACGGGAACCTGCTGGACATTGAATTTGCACTGAACCCTTTTTGGGAGGTTTTGGCATTGCCGGAAGTTTGGATGATGCTCTAGCAGTTTCACAAGTACCTGAAACGGTCAATCGGTTACGATTAACTGTAGTCACAAATATTGCGGCTGTATAACTTTTGACATCATTTCGCTTTGCTTGAGCAGTCATCATTACTTGGCGAGGCAATTTTGGTTTAGTAACTATTCGGTAGCGATAATTATTTGTATCTGGCTTAACATTTGCACCCAACTGAGCAATACTGGTAGCAAATTTTCCCTTTTTAGCGTAGTAAATTTTTTGGGCTTGGTTGAGATTACGCAAGGACAGTTTAGCTTCAGATGCTCGCGCCTTATCTACAATTCCGATAGGGGCAAATTGCGCTAGTAGCGGTTGTATTAAGGCTGTAGCTGTCATAGTTACACCCAACGCACTAACTAGCCCCACAAATATGCTGGATTTCAGCAGCTTGCTAGTTTGTGGAAAACTTAGTTGTTTGAGAGATAAATTTAAAAAATTGTTACTCATATTAGTCATAGCTTTTAGGCTCAAAAGCTTTAGGTAGTGCATAAAGTTAGAATACCCATACCCCAACATGAAAATGCCAACACCTGATTTATGAATTTTTGGCGTTCTTCTAAAAGTAACTTAGTAGATAATCAAGCATTAGCGCAGCTTTCCCTTCGCGTCGCGTCTCGTCAAGAAGGAATCGCAGCGTGGATTTTTCTTGCCCCTGCACTGATTTTTTTGGGTGCTTTCCTACTGTGGCCAATTGCCTACCTGTTTTATCTCAGCTTTACTACTGGTAGTTTTACCGCTTCTGGTGTCCACTGGGTAGGTTGGAAAAACTACTTGCGTTTACTCCTAACTCCTGACTTTTGGCAAGTTGTAACTAATTCTGTCTATTTCACCCTTGCTACAGTTATTCCCAGTTTAGTTATTTCTTTAGGGTTAGCAGTATTACTGAATCGTTCCTTTGCTTTACGAGGATTGTTACGCACTGCCTATTTTATTCCTTCCATTACTTCCCTTGTAGCTGCTGGTTTGGGGTTTCGCTGGTTGTTTCAAACCGAAGGCTTTGTTAATTCGCTACTAAATTATTTTGGGATTGAATCAATTTCTTGGCTAGGCAGCACAGTTTGGGCAATGCCAGTGCTAATTTTATTGAGCATTTGGAAGCAGTTAGGTTTTAATATGGTTGTTTTTTTAGCAGGTTTGCAAGCAATTCCGATTAATCGTTATGAAGCCGCTGAGTTAGATGGTGCTAATTCTTGGCAACAGTTTTGGCATATTACTCTGCCTGGATTAAAACCTACTTTGGTATTTGCTACGGTTACTACTGCTATTTTTACATTGCGAAGTTTCGAGCAGGTATATGTAATTACGGGTGGTGGCCCGTTAAACTCTACTAATTTACTGGTTTACTATATTTACGATCAGGCTTTTGCACAATTTGATTTTGGCTACGCTGCTGCTGCTGCAACTGTTTTGTTAGCTGTAACGTTATTGCTGGTTTATTTACAGCTAAAAGTTGGGGGTGAGGAGGGCTAAAATCAATTAACAATTATCAATTCAAGCCTCTTGCCCACTACTGAAGTTGTAGGAGAACTGTTCCATCTTCAGTTGTGGGTTAATTGTTAATTGCTCAAGAGACTGGATAACCAGCAGATGCGATCGCATCTTTAACCGCTTTTTGTGGTTGTTCAGTTTCCACTTTAACTAGCTTAGTTTTGGGGTCAGCCTCTACCTTCGCACTAGCGTCAATTCCTTGTATCGCATTAGTAATGGTCTCAGCACAAGCAGAACAAGCCATGCTGGGAACTGTTAGTTCTAATGTCATGATCTTTTTCTTGATTGAGTAAGTTTATTGAAGCTCACATTTATACTATAAACCCTCCATTTAACTAGAGAGCCAAGGGGTAATATTGATGTTTTGTAAAATTTTTTGATAAAAAACTCCTCCAATATTTTTATAGGAGGAGTTTTTTTAAATTGGGAAAAACCAAAACTTTAAGCTTGTACCATACCGCCAGCAGCTTGAAACCTTGCTCTAGCCCGTTTTAAGGCTTGAGTTGCTTGAATTTGTTCTTGGCGATTACCACCATTTTGAACTTGATTCAAGCGAGATTCTGCTTCGTTGTAAGCAGTACGAGCTTCTTCGAGATTAATCTTGTCACCACGTTCAGCACCATTAACGAGAATGGTAACTTCATTATTCTCAATTTCTGCAAATCCACCCATCAGAGCGATCGCCACCCAATCTTTCCCAGCGCGGACACGCATCACACCAGTATCTAGCGCAGATAACAATGGTGCGTGACCTGTGAGGATACCGAGTTGACCTGTGGTGCTAGGTAAAACGATTTCTTCGGCAGCAGCATCCCAGACAGTTTTGTCAGGAGAAATTACACGAACGGTTAATGCCATAGATGATTAGTAATTGGTGATTAGTGATTGGGGATTGGTGATTGGTGAGCAAAGAAAATTTTTTCAGACTCACCAGTCCCCAGTCCCTATTCCCCATTAGCCTTTGAGCTTATCTGCTTTAGCGATCGCTTCGTTGATATCGCCAACTAAGTAAAAAGCTTGTTCTGGTAGAGCATCTAATTCTCCAGACAGAATCATTTGGAAGCCTTTGATTGTGTCTTCCAACTTCACATACTTACCAGGAGAACCAGTGAATACTTCTGCTACAAAGAACGGCTGAGACAAGAAGCGTTCAATCTTCCGCGCACGAGCTACAGTTACACGGTCATCTTCCGACAATTCATCCAAACCGAGAATTGCAATAATATCTTGCAATTCTTTGTAACGTTGTAGGGTTGATTGCACTGCACGGGCAACTTGATAATGCTCTCCACCTACAATGGCTGGTTGTAGCATGGTAGAAGTAGAACCCAGAGGGTCTACCGCAGGGTAAATACCTTTAGCTGCCAAACCACGAGACAACACCGTTGTTCCATCCAAGTGAGCAAAGGTAGTTGCAGGTGCAGGGTCGGTCAAGTCGTCTGCTGGTACATACACTGCTTGCACCGAAGTAATTGAACCTTCAGTTGTAGAAGTGATCCGCTCCTGCAAGTCACCCATATCGGTTGATAGAGTTGGCTGATATCCCACCGCAGAAGGCATCCGTCCTAATAGTGCAGATACTTCAGAACCAGCTTGTACAAACCGGAAGATATTGTCGATGAACAGCAGTACGTCTTGCTTGTTTACATCTCGGAAGTATTCAGCCATTGTTAGAGCAGAAAGACCGACACGCATTCTTGCTCCGGGTGGTTCATTCATCTGACCGTAAACTAAAGCGATCTTTGATTCATTGAGATTATCTTTATTAATAACCCCAGACTCGATCATTTCGTTATAAAGGTCATTACCCTCACGGGTGCGTTCGCCCACACCACCGAATACGGATACACCGCCATGATTGGTAGCGATATTGTTAATCAACTCCATCATGATTACGGTCTTACCAACGCCCGCACCGCCGAATAAACCAATTTTTCCACCACGTCGATAGGGGGTTAGTAAGTCAATTACTTTAATCCCGGTTTCAAACACGGAAGGCTTAGTTTCTAGATCTGTGAATTTGGGAGCCGAACGATGAATAGAGAAGGTTTCTTCACTATTAACGGGGCCTCGGTTGTCTACGGGTTCACCGAGTACATTGAAGATCCGACCCAGGGTAGCTGGGCCAACAGGAACGTTAATGGGAGCGCCAGTGTCTACCACTTCCATACCGCGTACTAAGCCATCGGTAGTACTCATGGCAACTGCACGCACTGTGTTGTCACCTAGCAGTTGTTGCACTTCACAGGTAACGGATACATCTTGTCCGGCTTCATTCTTGCCTTCAATTTTTAAGGCGTTGTAAATCTGTGGCATCTTGCCAGCAGAAAATTCAACGTCTAAAACGGGACCAATAATTTGGGTAATACGGCCAATATTTGTTTTTTCTGTGGTGGTGACCATGCTTGCGCCTATGTTGTGAAGCTATCTTTCCTTATAACGGAAAACACTCTTAACATTTAGAAATGCTATTTTACAGCGTACCATTGAAATGACGCGCCCATGCTGACTTGATCTCGTTTGGTGCGATCGCACTATTTTTCTAAGTTTTTATTGATAGACTTTAGAATTAAGCAAATACACTCAATAAAAACAGCCATGCTCCAGCAATCAGAACATAGCTGTGATTTATTGGACTTTAAAATCAATTTCTGCTATTTTCTTAAGCTTTTTGCTGTTGTCTGCGTTTACAAACTGAACTTGCCCCTAGAATACCAAATGTGAGTAATCCTAAAATAGAAGTGGGTTCAGGTATATCTTGAGTAGCTGCCTGTTGCACCGCAAAACTAGCGGACGGTTGATCAAATTCCAACTTAACTGCGAACAGATTTGGATCAGTAACAGCTAAAGCTTGAAATTGATTAGCTATTGTCTGAGTACCAGAGTTAATTCCAAAAATTGTAAACGATGAGACACCATTGCCTAGTAATTCTAGGAAATCTACCGCCTCTCCCGCCAGAAATGTACCAAGTTCTTCGCCTTCGGCTGAGATATCAAACTGGTCACCAAACCCTATAGGTAACTCCAAAATTTTAGTAAATAAGGCATTGGAATCTGGATTGATGAGATATTCCAAAGCATTTTCATTGCCCTCTAGAGGCGTACCGACAAACAGACCACTAGGTACGTCAGTATAGATAAACTGACTATCAATCTGTTCTGTAGGTGTAACGGGAAGCTCTTCTGATGCACCTTCACTGGTGAGAGTAGAGATATAAGCTACGGTATCTAGGATATCATCGCTGGTATCAGACACAATGAACGTTAACTTATTACCTGTGCTACCAGGGGTAACACTTCCAGAGTAAGTAACTACTGGTTTGGGGTCAATAGCACCTGAACCATCAGGATCAGGGGCAAGAATACCATCCAACTCAGTACCAGGAATTGGTCTCATATCTGGATGGTTAATATTGACGGGCAATCCGCCAGTGGTAGCAATATTGTTACCATTTATGTACAGACCGAACGCATCAATAAAGTCACTATCAACATATTCAGGGTACTCTTCAGAACCAAAAACTACGTTAAAAGCAACTTGGTCAAATTTAGGATCTGGATCTACATCGAAGGTGACATCAATTTGTGTAATATCGTTATGGTCGAATGAGCCACCTGTAATTGGGTCAAGCAGTGCTTCTTGATCTGTAGTGGCGGGAACACCATAACCAGTTGTGAACTCCGTATCAGTATTAGTCCCATCGTTGTAGTCGTTAACATTTCCTGAACTAATCACAAAACCGTTGCTGACCCCGTAAGTATTACTTTCGTTAGTAAATGTGCCAGCAGAAACGGCATTGTCCAATCTATTCAGGCTGACCGATACATTTGTAACGTTAATCCCGAAAGCACTTCCTTGGAGTAACTCTTTCAATTGAGTGGCAAATTCTGCGTTGGGGTCGCTACCAGTACTTAATGATGCTGGAGTAATGGAAATAGCGTGAACTGGGCTAGTTAGCACCCCTAACCCCAACAAAGTAGCAGTGCTATACTTCCATACAGGATTAGCTGATCCGATAGCCTTATAGAACGCCTGCATAAATATTCCCAAAGATAGATATGTTTAGAGATACCCTAAAATAGTCAAAAAATGAAATGGTTGTAGAAAATTAGCAATTTTTGATAATTTAGCAGCAACTTAGTTTATCTCTCAAAAAAGTATCCCATACTTATATACGAGTCGTAGTATCGCTCTATACATAGAAATATTTAATTTATTCATTTATTTAAGGCGGGATCTACGCTTGTCTCTACACATCTTGTAGGTTGACTTATATAGAAGGATCTTGGTTAATTTCAGGTACTTCTTCTGATCTGAGAATTATAGAAATATCGTCGCTAACTTCAGATGTTTCTTGTGATCTAATCGCGAGAGGAAGATCATCACTAATTTCCGATACTTCGGGCGATCTAATTGCTAGAGGGATATCGTCGCTAATTTCCGATTCTTCTTCCGTTTCATGTTTAATGCGTCGGATAGGCACGTTAGCAATTAAGGCGGTTGACCTTTGGTTACTGTCGAGGCAAAACTCTAAGCCTTCGCTATCTATTTCCACATAGCGAGAGACAACTTCTAGGATTTCTTTACGCATCGCGTCCATCATCTGCGGAGTAAGGTCAGCACGATCTTGAGCTATCACCAGCTGGAGGCGACGCTTAACTTTTTCGCGGCTGGGATCAGCCTGAAAGCGAAGAAAAAGCTTTTCTAGAAGTTCACTGATCATTAAAACAGGCACAACAGGTGCGTATTAACCAATCTTAGACCACAAAAGTTTGCGGACGCGCGAAAAGAAAGAATCATTACCAGGTTCTAGGTTAATAAAATCAACCTGTTCACCTTTGAGGCGATGAGCAATATTGGTAATTGCCATTGCGGGTAAAGAAGGAGTTTCAGATAAAACTAGCGGTTCTCCGCGATTAGTAGAGACAATTACTCGCTCGTCATCGGGAATAATCCCGATTAAAGGAATTGCTAGAATTTCCTGAACATCCTCTACAGACATCATGTCATTAGCTTGTACCATTGCAGGTCGCAGGCGGTTGACAATTAAGTTAACTTTCTTGATGTTGTTGGCTTCAAGTAAGCCAATAACGCGGTCGGCATCTCGAACAGCAGAAATTTCTGGGGTGGTGACAATTAAAGCTTCTTGGGCTGCTGCGATCGCATTTTTAAAGCCCATCTCAATCCCTGCGGGGCAGTCAATTAGCACAAACTCATACATTTGAGCCAGTGCTGTAATTAACTGCTTCATGTGATTAGGGTTAATGGCTTCTGCCCTGCGGTTTTGGGTTGCTGGTAGCAGTGCTAGTCTCGGCTGCCGTTTATCTTTTACTAAAGCTTGTTCTAATCGACACTCACCACTAATTACTTCAATGGCAGTATATACGACTCGATTTTCTAGCCCCAGCAGTAGGTCTAAATTTCTCAAACCAAAATCCGCATCCACCAGGACAACTGAACTGCCCAATCGGGCTAATGTCATTCCCAAATTAGCTGTAACAGTGGTTTTCCCCACCCCTCCTTTACCGGAGGTAACAACAATAATGCGACTCATGAGTTAGATAACAAGTGGGTCTTAGAAAAATCAGTGGCTCTGGTGATCCGAATTCCTTCAGCAGTAACGTAGGCAACCTCTGGATAAAACTGGGCTGGAGGTTTCTCTGGCGCTCTAGCAACATAATCAGCAATTCGCAACTGTGTTGGCTGCATTTGTAGCGCCATAATTCTACACTCTAAATTGCCCTCGCTACCTGCATGGGCAACTCCCCTTAAACGTCCCCAAATTAATATATCCCCACCAGCTACTACGATTCCACCTGGATTCACATCTCCCAGAATAACAACTGTACCAGGATGGTGAATTTCTGCCCCTGAACGTACTGTTGTTTCTATATAGAGGGGATCTGTTAAGCGAGGGTCTGGCAAAGCCTCGGAAGCTATTAAAGAAGATAAAATTATTTGCTGTTCGACTGCATAACCAGCAGTGGCAGCAGCAACGGCGGTTTGTCGTCTGCTAGTGTAAACTCGTTGCAGTTGCAGTTGAGCATTAGCCAAGGTATCGGAGATCGCTTTGAGTTGTCGTCCATCTAAAAGTCGGTCTTGAGCAACCAGATGCACAGGCATTTGGGGTTGCCAAAAGCGATCATTTCCTTGTAAACGATTTTTTAACTGCTCACAAAACATTTGCCAATTTATCTGGGCAGATGCTTCGACTTCTGTTGGCAAAATTAACAGTAGCTTCCCCTGCTCAGTTTTTAATTGCACTTGCAGAGGACTATTTTCTGGTATAGAATTCTCCGCAACGTTTGGTTGAGGTAACGGAAGGGCAGAATCAGAATTCATATTAAATAGGGCTGATCCTTGCTAATCGAATTATTATACTGCATACGGTCACACTTTAGTGATAGCTCATTGATAATTGGTGATAGCTCATTGATAATTGATCGTGGATCATTGAGAATTGAGAATTGATAATTGTTAATTATTTATTAGCCTCCGAAAAGCTATTGCTAAGGCATGAGCATCACCTACATTACCTGGAAACAGTACTACTGGCAAATTAGGAAATTGTGGGTGGTTGGCGGATGTGCGTACTATCGAACATCCTGGTAAAATTTGACCAAGAAGCCGCGCCGATGTTAAAGCAAGTCCTGTACTCAAGACATCATTTGAAGTAATTCCACCTTTACTAATCAAAAAACCGATATCTGAGGGTAAGCTCTGCACAATATCCATTAATAAAGCTGAAACTGCTACCCCAAACTGTAGGCGCATTTGTACGTTGTCAAATGTTAGTTCTTGTCTGCTGGTATAAACTACGGGTGTTTTACCAGAATTATAAGCTGTATGAATACTTTCTAGGTTTTGTGATAGTAGTTGTGTGCGTTGTGCAGGGGAATCATCCAGTAAATGAACAATATCAATTTCGATGCCTACTATACCTGGTTCGTGTAGTAAATTTTCTAACTGTTCAGTTGTCTTTTTTACATGGGAACCAACAATTATTGCGCCTGGTTTTCCATTTCGCACATATTGAGACATATCCTCAGCAGGTATTGGTTGCTGTCCCAAATTGGCAAGGGAGGTTAAAATGCTGGCAGCACTGCGGAACAAAAAGCGTTTTCCTTGACTTGCTGCTGTAATAATATCTGCTGCAAAAATGTCTAAGTCGGTTTGAGTTTCACCATCGACAACACCACACTGGTTATTAGTCAGTTTTAAGAGGCGTTCTAAGCTACCAGCACGGATATCTGTAAGTAAAAAACGTTCTACTGTGTTAGCTGGGATACGACCTTGGGTTTTTTCTGCTACGTAGTCTGGTAAGTAGCTGTGATGATAGCCGAAGACGGAATCACGAGCAAATTCTGTTTGATGTACTGGTGTGGGGACACCGTTGACTATGAGGTAATGTACGCTGTCACGAGTGAAGCGTCCACCTTCAAAGAAAGCTGGGACTAAGAAATGAGCATCAAATCCACCTAATTCTTGGGCAATGACATCGGTTTCAACTGGGTAGTGTCCGCGCAGGGTGGAGTCGGAACGGCTGACTATGAGAAAATCTTGGGTATTGGTGGATGCGATCGCACTTTTCAAGTTACGACACACTTCCCGTGTCACCTCAGCCGCTTTTTCTGGAGTCAGCGCCCTAGTATTACTCAGCACAAAGAAAATAGGCGAGTCATCATTTAACCCCAAACTTAGGGTATCTACATCCCACCGCGTTAGCAGTAGGCAACTGTGGACTGTTTGTGAACCAGTTGGATCATCATCAAGGACAATAATTTTCGGTTTGCTTGCCATTTTTTCTGGAGACACTGACAAGTGCAATTGTCTCATCTCAAAGAAAGCATCACAACAGAAGCTTGAAAAACTTTCTGCAAATGCTTTATCTTTGCGATCGAGTGCTAATCGGAGCCAGTGCAATTAATTCTTCAATATTGCGCCTGATCGTAGTACAAATAACATCTAATGGTAGATCGTTAGGATCGTGACCAAAAGGTTCTTCGATTTCAGAGCCAATTTGTTCAATACTTAACAATGTAAACGAGACAAATGCTGTTAATACCCCAGTCCACCAATGCAAATCTTTTACTATTTCAAAAGGCAATACCAAGCAATAAACTAATACCAGTTTTCTGAGGAGGATGGTATAAATCAGAGGCAGGGGCGTTTTTAAAATTCGTTCACAGCCTCCTAAAATATCTACTAATTCATCTACCAACCTATGTAAACCAGTTAACTGATAAATGTTGAGGCGGTTAATCTCGTTTTGATATTGCAAATAATCACTAATCCAAAAAGCAATCTGTAGCGGAGGGTGCTGGGTGTCTCTAATTCTTAAATATTGAGTTTCAGGCATCAAATATGCTAATTGTTGATTGACAGGCTCGGCTCTGAGATGTAGCTTCATAGCAACAGGAAAAGCAATAATTAGTCTTAGTATTGCTTCTTTTTCCTCTCTGTCTTTGTGGTCTTTTTCTTTAACTACTATCCAAATGTCACGAGCTAAGTTACGGGAAACATTAACTAAATAACCCCAAAGTTTACGCCCTTCCCAAAACCTTTCGTGAGCAGTATTGGTTCGGAAAACTAATAACAAAGTTAAACCAATATTAAAACTTAAAACTGCTTGAGTAACAAAACCGCTTTCATCCGGCAATGCTACTGGACAATTTAGAGAGTAAAGTAGAGATATTAAAAAGCCATAAAATCCACAAAATATTACCCATGACAAAATATTGGGGATAATTGCTTTTAAAAGTCGAAAAATTATTGGAACCCAATGAAGTTTTTCGCCACTATATAGATGATACTTACCTATAAAAGAACGCCCCCTATTATTGAACATCGCGTTGCTAGATAAAGGCTTAAATGGTAATCGTTTAAGTGGATTAGATAAAACTTTAAGAAAAATGTTTTTGAAACGGTGTAGCTGTTGAAACATTTGGTCGTCTCCAAGATTTCCTAATTTACGGTGCTTCTGGATATTGATCTCCTTTAGCGCTGGTAACTGATACTTGATTTAAGACCAAGAATTCAATGGCATTTCGACTATTGCATAATCTGAACTTAAATTTGAGTTTACAATTATTAATACTTGTGATTCTTGCTTAAGTACTTAAGTTAGTACATCATCCTAATGTAGGAGGAATGATGAGATTAAAATTATCTTATGGCTGATATTGAAAATGTCAGGAAATCATTATTTTATTGTTAAATAATAAAAATGAGCGCTCTTGGGTAGCTAGTTTTAATATTCCATCGGCTATTTTATGAGTTCGCTAAAGTAGAGCTAATATAAATATTTACCGTGCGTTTATCTTCCCAAGCTTCAAACAAGTCTAATAGTTGGTGGGATTATTATTTAAGGTTTCAATTTGAAGATTTTCAATATTATGATGCTCATATTTTTGATACTATTGGTTTGGTATAATTCCTGACTCTTGCAGATAACATAAACATCATATACCACGCCCGAAAAAGTGGAGATATACAAACAAAATCAGCCTATGCAGCCTTGAAATTTCCCATTCAAATATGAGATTTTTTGATTATGGCGCGCGGCTTTGTTTGTAATATACTCCTCTTCTGTCACTTTCCGAAAAGTCTTACAATTTCTAAATTCTATAACTGTTGTCTTGAAAGCGATCGCTCAGTTATTTCTTAATAGCAATCCCACGAGATGACCAAATCGCAAAAATTGCACTACAAATCCCTCAATCAATTGATATTGCCTCTGTTGAAAAAATTTTATTAAGATGAAGATTCGGAAAGTGACAGAAGAGGGGTATTTTGACTAACTTTTTACTTGACTGTACGTTAATTTTGACATTTCTTCTTGCATATTAACGGCAATCTGCAAAGTTTCATTAAGTAGTCTGCCGTAATCATTAGCTTGTTCACTGGTCTGCAAGGCATTTAAAGCTGTTAAATCAATTACAAAACTATCTGGTTTAAAATTTGGGTGCTCTCGCAAAATTTTTTCTGTTTTAAAAGCACGTACTAAGTTTTCTCTGGTTATTTTAATTGCTTCAATAACTTTGTTTCTATCAGATAAGTTTACAGGATTGCCTGCCGCTTCCAGTTGATCTAAGACATCAATATCGTAAATAAGTTTATTGTAGTGATTCAGCTCATTTCTTAACTTCATCAAAGGTTTATTGTTTTTGATTATTTGTTCTTTTTTCTTAATGCTTATAGTAATCCATGTACTAATAATCAGAGGAGGTAAAAATAGTATAGCCATATAAATAAGAAAAGCTGGCATTTTCAGATTTTCTAACAAAGCTTTTAATACTTCTAAGTGATTTATTTTAAAAAGCACGCTGAGAGAATACAAAAGTATTTCCCAAATAATTGATAAACATAAAATTGACAAAATCATTATTTCAAAAGGATTAGAATTTAAGTCGAATATTTTGTCAATCCCAGTCAATCTCCTGACTTCGCCTTTAGTAATCTCTAAACCTTCTAAATCAGGTCGCATTGTTATAGACTTCCTTAACTTGTAGATTGCCCCCACCTAGTTGTAACCTAAGTAGGGGCATTAAATCTAGCTTTAATGCACTAACCCGATCGCACGTTTCGTCAACGCTTCCGCCGTCAACCCATTAAACGCCATCAATTCACCTGCACTTGCAGTAGTTTCTCCACGTTTCCATGCAAATGTATCGCGCTTACAATTACTCCGTAACATCACAGGTTCTAACATTGCAGATGCGCCACCTGTAACACCAATTAAGGCATTACCATCAAATAATTGTGCAAATTTGGCATCATTTAAAAAGTCGCCATCGGGTTGAGAACAGGTGTCCCAAGCAACATCATGGGGACGATATAAACGACGGGGGTTAACAATAGAAACAATTCGCACTCCAATACCTTCGGTTTCTAAAAATGCTGCTGCTTCAAATACAGGTAATAGTGTCATATCCCCGATAACAGCAAAGACTACTGTTCTATCACCTGGAATTTCATGCAATACTATTGCACCATCTGCTAATGCTTGATGCGCTTGTTCAAAAGTTGTACGAATTGGTAAAGGTGATTTACTCGCTGTAATCACAATTCCTTTATTCTTAGTACTTAATGCCCAGTCGTAGCAAACTTGAATGCTATTTGCATCGGGTGGAAATAAGGGAAAAATATTACCATTCCGCATCATGGCGGCGAAGTATGCTTCGATTTCAGGACGTTGGTGTGTCCAACCGTTACGCCCTTGTTCTAATGCCCCTGCTGTATATAAGGTAATAGTAGATGGAGTCTGACGGCGCAATTCTGCCATTGCTTGCGTGACTGTTTGCCAAATTGGTAAACCGTTGATGGCAAATGATTCGTAAGAACACCACAATGTTCTAGCACCCATCAGGGATAAACCAACGGCTAAACCCGCACAAGCGTCTTCACTTAAAGGTTCATAAACTTGCCCGTCTGGGGTTTGGTTATAAAGTTCGTCGCTGGTGGGGTGGATAATTTTTAATGCTTGGTTGATGTTACCAATACCCGATGCTTCGTTACCGTCGGCGTTGGTAACTATGAAATTGTTATCAATTTGTCCTACTTTACCAACTAACCGCCCCATTTCTGTAGTAGAAACTTTTGCTTCTCCACCTACGGGATATTCAGTTAAAGGTAATTCTCCTAATTCTGGCAATGGCAACTCAAATTCGGTTACTGCTGTTTTAGCAGCAGAACCACCCCCAGCACGTTCGCAGTTTGTGCGAACAAGTTCCCATGCAGCAGGGGTTAAGGCACGTGTTTTTAAGGCTTCGGAAATATGTTGACTATCTAAAGTATCTTTAGGATAAAGGTTATGGGATTTTGCACCTCTGGCGTGAACACCTGCACCTTTAAGCTGTTTGATAATGAATACTGTCAGCTTACCATTTAAGGCAGAACGCGCAGCTTGATCAATTCCCACTAATACAGCTTCGGTAAATGCGAGTCGCTGTTTGAAGGAAAAGGCTGTGCTATCAATATAATCTCCTGGTTGGTTTTGGTCGTCAAAATCTTTGGCATTTACTAGCACAACTTCTTCAAAACCGTTACCACGCCAATAAGCAATCATTTCTTCATTGGTTTTGGTGGAAACCATGCTGTGATGTTCTTGACTGTAACCATTCCACACTAATACGGGTAAAAAGTTGGTCGCGCTAGGATAAGCAGTGTGAAAATGAGCCATGCTGCTCATAATATAAGGTTCGCCTAGTCCACCATCGCCTAATGTGAATGGGAATAATTTATCTTTGTGTAATAATGCTGCTGCCATTGCAAAGTGTTGCCCTTGTCCAAGTGGGCCAGCAGGAGCGAGAATACCAGGGATATAACCGGAGAGGTGTCCGAGAAGTCCGTGTTTTTCGCGGTAGCGATCACGCAATTGTTGTACTGTATTTATGCCCATGTCTTCGAGCGATCGATCTAAGAACATGGCGCTATAAAATCCAGGGGCGTGATGTCCTACTTCAGTGAGGATATTCTTATAACCCAGCATTACTAAAGCAGCATAAGCTTCAGCAGAACTCGCAAAACCGCCTGGGTGTCCAGATGCTTTACTAGCTGTGATTTGTAGCGTTAGGTAGCGTAGGGCATCTGCTGCTAGTAAGGTTTGAAATACAGCATTTTGATCGTGAGGATCGGCTATGCTCGTTTTACCTTCTGCAATTACAGGAGACTTACCGTAAGTCTCAAAATTTGGTAGCGGTTCACCAAAATATTGAATGCCTTCACAAAAAGCCGCCGATTGAGTAACGGTAGTCATTACGCCAGATACCTCTATCAATTATCAATGATCAATTATCAATGATCAATGATCAATGACTAGCCCTGATGTTACGTTTATTTCCATCCAGCTATTTAGCAATTTATTTCGTCTGGTAGACACTTATACCTACTAATATTTTTACCCTAAGAGAGACACCCCTTAACAGAAGATTATTCATGGAATCATACGATGTAGTCATAATTGGCGCAGGTCATAATGGGCTAGTTTGTGCTGCTTATCTATTAAAAGAAGGTTATAGTGTGCTGCTACTTGAAAGGCGTTCTGTGCCTGGGGGAGGAGCAACAACCGAAGAAGTAATGCCTGAAGAAGCACCTGGTTTTAAATTCAACCTTTGTTCTATCGACCATGAATTTATTCATCTTGGCCCTGTAGTCGAGGAATTAGAACTAGAGAAGTATGGATTAGAGTATCTATACTGTGACCCTGTAACTTTTTGCCCGCATCCAGACGGTAAATATTTTTTAGCTCACGGTTCTGTTGAAAAAACTTGTGCTGAAATTGCCCAATTTAATAGCCGTGATGCTGAGAAGTATGCAGAATTTACTAACTTCTGGCAAAGAGTTATCGGTATGATGATTCCGATATTTAACGCCCCGCCTAAGTCTGTAATTGATATGGCTGGCAATTATGATATTGCCAAACTGAAAGATTTATTTTCTCTATTGGGAGGCCCAGATAAAACATTAGATTTTATTCGGACAATGTTCACCAGTCCTCGCGACGTTTTAGAGGAGTGGTTTGATTCGGAATTTCTCAAAGCTCCCTTGGCAAGGTTAGCGGCAGAACTAGGTGCGCCGCCTTCCCAAAAAACCATTTCTATTGGTTCAATTATGATGGCAATGCGCCACAACCCAGGTATGGCAAGACCACGTGGTGGTAGTGGTGCATTAGTCGAAGCGTTACTTAAATTGGTCAAGAGCAAAGGTGGTGTAGTTCTTTGCGATCATCCAGTAGAAAAGATTTTGGTTGATGATGGTAAAGCTGTAGGCGTTCGTGTTGCTGGCGGTAAAGAATTTAGAGCAAATAAAGGTGTAATTTCTAATATTGATGCCAAACGTTTGTTCTTAAATATGGTGGATGCAGGTGATGTAGATGATGCTGATCCTGAATTACGGGAACGTTTAGATCGCCGGATTGTTAACAATAATGAGAGTGTTGTTAAGGTAGATCTAGCTTTATCTGAATTACCTCGATTTGAACACCACAACCATCGAGACGACTATCTAATTGGTTCTGTGCTAATTGCTGATTCAGTGAATCACGTAGAAGTAGCTCATAGCGAACCCACTGCTGGCATAATACCAGAAGATCCATCTTTATATGTGGTAGTGCCTACACTGCTTGACCCTTCAATGGCTCCAGAAGGTAAGCATACGATGTGGATCGAGTTTTTTGCACCTTACCAGATTGCGGGTAAAGATGGTACAGGGATGAAAGGCACAGGTTGGACTAATGAGTTGAAGGAACAAGTAGGCGATCGCATTATCGACAAAATAGCAGATTATGCACCCAACCTCAAAAACTCAATCATCGCTCGTCGTGTAGAAAGTCCCCCAGAACTAGCGGAACGTACAGGCTTTCTTAAAGGAAATCACTACCATATTGATATGACATTAGATCAAATGGTGTTTTTCCGTCCACTACCAGAATTAGCTAATTATAAAACACCTATTGATGGACTATACCTTACAGGTGCTGGAACACATCCAGGTGGTTCAGTTTCAGGTATGCCTGGACGCAATTGCGCTCGTATCTTCCTGCACACCCAGCAGCCAATTAGTCAAACCCTCAAGGATGCTAAAGAATCTTTAACATCAACAGTAAAATCTGTTTTTGGACGTTCTTAAAGCGATTTAAGAATCTAAAAATTAGTTAAGTTGAGACACTTTAAGTGCCTCAACTTTTTCTTTTTAAGCTTGACTTGTTTCGGACTGTTTAACTTTAATAGGTGATACTTACCCGATCTATTCCGCTCATTCCTATCTGTCGGGCAGCACCCCTAGATAAATCAATGATTCGACCTCCGATAAATGGCCCGCGATCGTTGATTACTACCCAGGTTGATTTGCGATTTCTTAGATTAGTTACTTTTACTCTTGTCCCGAAGGGTAGATAACGATGAGCCGCCGTATTGGAACCATAAGCTCTGCCACTGGCAGTACGTCCAGAGCCATACCAAGATGCTATACCAGTATTAGCACGACCTTGGTAACGTGCATACCTTTTAGAACGCCGTTTCAATCTATACCGACGAGAACTACTCGACCGATATTTATATAAATTTCCGTATTTAGCTTGTTTGTAAGCTTGTCTAGGTGAACTTTTGGCTGACGCAGGATCAAAAAAACCTAGTAAACTGGTAAATAGCAATGAGAGCAGCAAACTAATGCTTAAAAGTTTCTTCTCCATAACAGCGTAAAACTTAGGTGAACAATTGACTGCTGATACTCCTATCGTGTTGAGATAGGAAACATTAGTCATGCTGAATATAAGAAACAGATCTCCTGTTTCTCTAGTTGACTGTATATGCACCTGGCCGTGCAATACAGTTTTTTTGTATCAGTTTGTAAAGAAGACTAACAATTGGTAACTAGCACAGTCTCATCCCTAAGACTTAATTCACTAATAATTATTGTTCTACCTTAAGTAAGATTACTTATCTCTAAAGGTTGATATGCAACAAGTATAGCCCTTTGCTTAAAGTTGCTGAATAATGCTAAATCAAGTTAGCGTTTGGGTAATTAGCTGAAGTAGAAGTAGTTGATCTGACTGAATAAAGAAATGATCTCCAGGTAGCAGATGTGATGAAAAGGAATTATTTGTTTGCTTGTGCCAAGCTTCTAGTTCATCTACGCTAGTTTCAGAATCTTGTAAGCCACCAAAAGCAGTTATAGGGCAAGGAAGTGGAGGTTCGTCAATGTATTTATATGTTTCACAAATAGCAAAATCTGCCCTAAGAATAGGCAAGAATACTTCCATCAATTCAGTATTTTCTAAAACTTGCTTAGGCATACCTTTGTATCGGCATAATCCTTGTATAAAAGCAGGTTTTGGAAGGGTATGAATTGGAGGATGGCGATCGCGAAGTTGGGGTGCGTGGCGACCTGCTATCAATAGGTGGGCTGGAAGTAAACCGTATTTTTTATTGATCAGCCGTGTCAGTTCAAAGCTAATAACCGCGCCCATACTATGACCGAAGAATGCAAAAGGTTTATCTAGGTAGGGAAGTAGGGAAGATGCGATCGCTTCCACAAGTAAGTCCAAACGAGTAAAAGGCGCTTCAATAAAACGAGATCCTCGCCCTGGAAGTTCAATTGGGCAAATTTCAATACTTTTAGGTAAATGATTACTCCAAGTGCGAAAAGTTACGCTACTACCACCAGCGTAGGGTAAACAAAATAAACGTAAGTTTGCTTGAGGATTTGCTTGAGGAAATGTTACCCAAGCGCCAAGAGCAGATTTGCTTGTATTTAACATTTAAATAAATATATTTTTAATGCAACGCACACTAAAGTTGTTACCCAATATTTAGTTGATCGTGTTTATTGATTTAAAGCTTCATCAGCCATTTTCTTTTGGAGGCTTAAAGGTCTCATATCAGTCCAAACTTCTTTGATGTAAGCTAAACATTCAGCTTTTAAGCCAGTTTTACCAGCGTCATGCCAGCCTAACGCATTTTCTCGGTCAGCCAGCCAGATTGAATATTGACCTTCATCATTGACAACGACTTTATGAATTATTGTGTCTTCTGTGTTTTCCCTGTCCATATAGTCTTTTTGAAGAATATTTCTTTACTGTCTTAATTAAAATTTAACTTAAGCAATTGAGCGTTTATCTATACGCAAAATGTCATTCCTATTATACACAAATTAATTATTGCAAATGACTTTTACTGTAAAATTATATTTTGTCTTATAAGGATAATAAGAAGCGATCGCATCCCCATTAACAGCTAAATTTAAAACCAAGGCCATTCATTCATCCAATAACCATCTCGATCGCGCTGAACTAAATCTTTTTGATTTTGCTTGATAATTTTATTGTGTCGAGCTTTCAGCTTTTGACGATGCCACCACATTACTAACCCTGTAAAGAATAAGCCTGTAGTTGCTATCCCTACAAAAATATGGATGATCCTAGAAATCATTCCACCATATCTACCAATGTGTAGCGGGTAAAGTGCGCCTAAAATTCTAGCTGCTAAAGGTGCTTCTAAAACACTTTCACTCCTTAAAATTTTGCCGCTAAATTGATCAATATAAATATAATTTTCACCATTAGGATGAATTTCATCTAAAAACTTTTTACGGACTTTAACAGGCTTAACAGGGCTAGCTGGCAAAGAAATAAAAGTAGTTTTCGCACTTGGTAAAACGCTATTGGCTTTTTGTAATATCTGATCTACAGATAAAGGTTTGAGACCAGCGCTAGGTTGTGAAGTTGGTGGAGATGGTAGTGATGTACGAGTCAAAGAATATACTGTTGGCTCAACAAATGAATAAAATGCGATCGCCGACCCAGTTGAAGCAATTAAAAGCAGAAAGACTACAGAAAAAATCCCAGCTACTTTATGTATGTCAAAATTAATCCGTCGCCAATTAGCTGACCATTTAATTGAAAAACCTTGAGCAAATCTTCTCCAACCAGGCCAAACAATAATGCCACTAATACTGATTAACAGTAGCAGCAAGCCAACAATACCAACAATTGTCATACCAGTATCGCCAGCTAACAGGTAAACGTGTAAATTAAATAGGAAATTAAAAAAACCTTCATCTTCTAGGCGTGAGCCTAGTATTACCCCTTTATAAGGATCAGCATAAATATTAACTGCGCTACTATCACTAGATAGCATCCGCAACTCATATACATCTGTAGCTTGCTGCGGGAGAGTGATACTTTGTAATTTTATATCTGGATAATCTTGGCGAATATTATTTAGCACCAATTCGATAGGTACTCGTTGCCCTTGGGGTGAAATATTAAATAAATTGGGATTGAGCAAGTGATCAATTTCGTGACCAAATACTAATAAGCTGCCAGTCACCCCCATGATTACTAAAAATATCCCTAAAAATAGCCCTAAGTATTGGTGCAGACTAAATGCAATTTCCCTAAATTTCATAGCAATAAACCTCAAACATAGCTATGAGTGATTAGGAAGAACGCGCTTGGTGAAGGAAAGAAAAATCAATTTTTTAGATGTGTCCTTCCTCCTCCCTGCGCCCTTCCCCTGAATAAAATTAGCTACCAACTCAGAGAGTAGCCAATGCGGAGCGCTCGACCTCTTGCTGCTACATTCCCAGAATCAAAATCATAGCCACCATTGTCTTGTGATTGCACAGGAAAATACTGTTTATTCAGTAAATTTTCTACGCCAACTTGTAGCATTCCACGACCTAATTTAATGCTGCTGATATAATCCACAGTCATATAACCCTTAATAGGTAAAGGTTGAGTTCCGTCTTCATAAGCACGGTTGCGATCGCCTACATACAAAACTTGCAAGCGATTACTCCAACTAGAAGTAGTTTTATTTTCCACATATGCAGTTAACTTAGTTGGTTGTACGCGGAAAACATCGAAAGCTAAATACTCTTTTGTATCTTCATCACCATCATTATCATCGACATCTTGAAACTCTCCCTCTGATAAAGTAGCTGTTCCACCTATTTGCCATCCTCCTCCTACCTCTACATCTACGGTTCCTTCCAAACCATAAAACCTTTCTGGTGTTCTCTGTACCTGTAACGGACTTTCTGGATCAACTACTACTAACCTTGAACCTAAATCTGAGTTGTTATAGAAAGCAGCTAAAGAAGCTTTTACAGAGCGCCAGTTACCACGTACACCTATTTCATAACTATTAACCTTTTGTGGTTCAGTTAAATTAACAGAAGTGCCAGCATCAACAAAACTATCAGGTGGATTTCGTAATACACGACCTAAATCTGGAATTGAAAAACCTTGGGAAAAATCCGCAAATACACTAATTGCATCAGTAGCATTATAAGCAGTACCAACATTAAAAACAGTTGCACTGACATTACGCGAACCACCTTTAATATTAGCCCCCCATATAGTGCTATAGTCATCAACGCTAAAGCCGATATTTTCATTACGAATACCGCCATTTAAAGTTAAGCGATCGCTTAACTTTGTTTGTAATTGAGCAAATAAACCTAAATTATTAACATTATAAAGAGGTGTGAGTGTGCGGCTTTCACCAGTTGCTCTTAAAAGTCTATTGCCACTGTTAGTGTATAACTCTTTATCTAACATATTGTATATTTGGGAGTTATCTTCAGTAGAGTAGTCTACCCCCCAAAGTAAATTAATAGCATTAGAAACAGGTGTTTCTATTTGTAACCGTGCGCCCAGCTTTTCTGATTCTAGTTCACCTTGAATCAGTCCTTCAAACCGTTGTGTCCTTGAAAGGTTACGAAGACTTACGTCGCCATATTGATCAAAAGTTGTCTGTGTACGATAGTATGCTTGTGCTTGTACTCTACTACCAAATATATTTTGGTGTGAATAATCTAAATTGATGTTGTTAGTTAAATTCCCTGGTAGATCAGTATTAACATACTGAAGACCGTCTATACGAATAGCACGGGCTTTTTCTGGAAAAATTTCATTACCATCAAGGCTGGTATCTGAAATATATTCACTAAAAGTAGAATCTTTAAAGTAATTAACCGAGAGTTGCAGACGTTGCTGTGGATCGAGGTTAACTCCCAATTTTCCTAATATATTGTAGTTTTCGGTATTATCTAAGTTAGAGCGCCAGTTGGGAATGCGATCGCCATTTGCATCAAAAAAGCTACCCGTATCTGTTCGCGCCAAACTTAGAGTGTAGTCCACATTCCCGCTTCTACCAGATAAAGATTGGGTGATCGAGTTACCTAAACTATCCTCAAAACGGGTTAAAGAACTATTCACCGAAACATCAGTCTGAAAAGACAACTTTTGATCAGTAGGTTTGCGGGTAATGATGTTAATCACACCACCTGTTGCTCCATTCCCATAGGTAGCACTAGCACCACGCACTACCTCAATTCGTTCAATAGCACTGGGATCTATAGTTCTAAGTTCATTAGCAAAAGCAGTCGAAGTATTAGCATTTTGAGGAATTCCATCAATCAAAATCAGAGGGTTACGACCGCGCATTGATTGATAATAAGTTTCAGTATTTTGTGTCGGCGCACCTAAACCTGGTACAAACTTCCCAAGAATATCAGTTAAATTTCTCGATAAATTTGTTTGTTGTTCAATTTCTGCACGGGGAATTACAGTTACAGAACGCGAGACATTCCTTAAAACTTCTGGTCTACGGCTAGCCGTTACAACTATTTCTTCAACATCTTCATCATCATTTGAAGTTGCTGTTCCGTTATCAGCATCAGAAGTAGTCATACCTGTATCTGCACTCGGCACAACTGGCGTTTCAGCCGTGTTTATTGCTGTTGCAGGTGTCAAACTAAAGATTAATCCCTGACCCTGAGAATTTACGCCTCCTGTAGGTATACCCCCATTCCCAGTTACCGTTAATCTAGTAGTGTTGGCATCAACAGCTGTAACTGTAACAGCCGTAATTCCTGCTGAAGAGCTATTTGCGGTATATACAGTTCCTTGGGGAATGCGAAGTTGAGCAATGATATCAGCAACAAACGCTCCTCTAGAACTGTACAGAATTACTTGAGGGGTTGAGCGATCGGCTGTTTCTAAAATTATTTCTAAACCCCCAGCAGTTGGGTTAACTCGTACATTAGTGATTTGAGCAATATCCGCTCTTACAGGTTGAGCAATTATTACCGATACTACCCCAGCCATCCAAGCACTATTAACTATTTGCTTTTGCACGATCATATCTCTCACACCAGACCTTACGACAGTTGAATTGCAATCTTGTAATTGGCTAGATTTGTTGTCCCGAAAAAAATTACTAATAAGTAATTTTTTTGATTAACTATGGATAAATTTGCTAAGTCTAACTTTTACAGCATTTTTTATTTATTGATTATTAGTGCGATTAAGGTTAATTTCACAGTAATTCTTCATTTAAAAATCACAGCTATTAAGAAAATTTTCTCTTAATTAACTATGTGCATCTGTGCTAGCCTGCCGCACTGCTACGCCTACATTCGTGGTTAATTATCTAAAATTTGACTAACGCTAAAAGGTCTAATATCCTGGCGCTAACTTCTGAAGTTAAGGAGATGCCGATGGTTCTGGGGTTGAAGTTTCTTCTGGCTCATTTGGTGTTGGTACAGGCGGAACGATTATAGGTGGTGGTGTTGCTGGAATTTGTGGCGTTGGTGTTGGAATTGGTGACGCACCCAGAGGAGGCGGTGTTGCTGGAATTGATGGCACAATTGGTGGCGATGTATTATCTGGAATACCAGCCGGAACTGGTGCCACTAACTGATTAGCTTCCCGTTGTTGACGTTCGCGCTCTTGCTGTTGTTGACGTTCCAAAGCTTGGCGTTGGCGCTCTTGCTGTTGCTCACGTTCACGTTGTTTCTTTTCTGCTAAACGTTGACGCTCTAAAGCGATACGGTTGTAGTTAGAACCCTCCAAAGTAAAGGTAATTTTTTTCTTAATTCCCGCTTGCCCGTTGTCAGATTTTGTAAACTTCCACTCGTTTCTGACAGTTTCCAGTGCTGTTTGATCGAGGATGTTATGACCACTACCGCTGGCAAGATTGATATTGCTGATATTGCCATCTTTGTCAACATCCATCTTGACAACTACTGTGCCTTCTAATTCTTCAGCCCCAGAAGGATGTCTTGGTTTAGTACAAGGAGCGCATTTCGGAGATGTATTTCCAGATCTAGGCACAGGGGGGTTTCTATTAATATTGCCCGACCCTGTAGCCAGCTTTGTACCAGTACCAGAGCCGTCGCCATTACCCGTACCAGTACCAGAGCCGTTACCACTACCTGTACCTCTACCACTACCATTACCAGTACCGTTACCATTACCCGTACCAGTACCAGAGCCGTTACCACTACCTCTATTTGTTCCAGAAGTATTGCCTGTACCTGTAGCAGTTTTTGAAGAATTGCTTGCTCCACCAGTATTGCTAGATGGAATTAGGGGATTTGCTGCTATTGGTGGTGCGGTTGGCGTATTGTTTTGAGGATTAAAGAAATTTGTAAATCTCTGTGTAAGTGACCCTAGATTAGGGAATTGAGGTATTGCAGGTTGGGGTGGTTGAACAGGTGGAGAAGCATTAACAATAGGTGATATTTGAGGGCTAGGAGTTGGGCTAGGTGATGGAGTAGCTAAAGGTTTTGGTTCCTCTTTGGGTGATGGTGTAGGTGTAGGTTTGACAGGTTCCGCTATTGCGTCTGGTGGAAGGCTAGCAAGAGGTGTTGGTTCAGGTTCAGGGGCAGGAGTTGCTTCTGGTGGCACACTAGCAACAGGTGTCGGAATGGGCTCTAGTTTGGGAACTACTGGTGGTTCGGGTAGTAAGCTACTAGCAATTTGCCTTGTTGATAGTGGTTGAGGAACATCCGGTATTTTAAATTGCGGGACTTCTGGCTGAGGAGCTATTGACGGTAATGGTGCTGAAGTTACTGAGGATAGGCGTGCATCAGCGATCGCACTTTTGGGAGCTACTTGTGCAGATGCACTATTTGTTTCTATCTCACTTGCTCCTGCGCCACCACCAGAACCACCAGCAAAGCCACCACCGGAGCCACCAGAACCCCCACCTGCGGTGGCTTCCTCTCGAAGTTCGGTGTTTTCAGGCGGTTTTGTTTCTTCAATACTGGGCGCGTCAACAATTTCAATCTCTATCGGCTCTTCGGCAGCTACTTCAGCAGGTTTGACCCACAATGTACTGAGGATCAACAAGCCGATATGCGTTACCAGTGAACCGATGAGGCTGTAGGTGAGGAAAGATCTCAACTGCTGCTCTTCTTTTTCTCGCTGCTCTACAGCAATGGTTGACAAGCCCATGTTCTATTGCAAACAATTCGCACTTAATTTAGTCAAAGTAAGATGCCTTGAAACAAATGTCAAGTGTAAACAAGCAGTTATTTAGTGGCATTTCCTCTAAAAAAATATATTGAAAAGCTTATCATGCTTGGATTATGAGGCTAAAAGTTTTTATATAACAAATATTTTGGTTGTTTCCCAGTTTTTATTGCTTGACATTCATTCTCATTAAGTTTATTTTCGTAAAGAAGTCATGTTTGCCCTTGTAGCGAACTGGTAACTCAGGACGTTACGTCCCTAACTCCAGAAACTATAATGACTCTGCCTTATTAATTGCCCTAGAGACAGGATATGGGAATTTCTAATCTTTTTGTTGCTGGTGGTGTGGTCATGTGGCCACTGCTAGCATTTTCGGTACTAGGGTTCGCACTAATTATTGAGCGAGTCGCTTTTTGGTGGCGTATTAATAGCCGACAAGAGCGTGTAGTTAGAGAAGCGCTTAATTTTTATCGTCGTAACAATGTTGTCAGTGCTTTAAATAAGCTCAAGCAAAATACTGATTTGCCTCTTGCTCGGATTTTTTTGGCAGCATTAGAACTTGAAGAAGCAACTCCAGAAGAATTTCGCTTGGCTTTAGAAAGTGAAGCTCAAGCAGAAATTCCTTTGCTGAAACGTTTTAATAACATATTTGACACAATTATTAGCCTTGCGCCTTTACTAGGTCTTTTAGGAACAGTTTTAGGTTTGATTACATCCTTTGCTTCGCTCCAACTTGGTGATGTGGGTGGTACTAAAACTGCTAGCGTAAGTGCTGGGATTAGTGAAGCTCTTGTATCTACAGCTTCTGGCTTAGTAGTAGCTATTTTTATTCTGTTGTTCTCTAATACATTTCGGGGTTTATACCAACGCCAGATAGCTCTAATTCAAGAGTACGGCGGACATTTAGAACTTCTCTATCGCCGTCGTTATGAAGGAGAACGTAGTTATGCGTCTACCCGATGAACCAGAACTACCATCTCAGATCAACATCGTACCGATGATCGATGTGGTTTTTGCTATTCTGACATTTTTTATCATGTCTAGCTTGTTTCTATCTCGTTCGGAAGGTCTTTCTGTAAATTTGCCCAAGGCAACGACTGCTAAAAGTCAGCGCCCTAGTCAAATTACCGTAACTGTTGACCAGCAGGGGCAATTAGCACTGAATCGCAAGCCAGTTCAGCTAGATACTTTAGAAACATCAGTGCGTCAGTTAATTAAGCCTAATGAAGAGGCATTGGTAATACTAAATGCCGATCAAGGTGTTAATCACGGTCAAGTAGTAGAAATAATGGATCGCTTGCGTAAAATTAAAGAAGCAAAATTAGCGATCGCAGCACAGAAACGCTAGTGTTACCCTGGATCTTGTAGATAAAAATCATTAATTTAATCTCAACATCATTAAACACAAACCTACCCCCTTTTAGTAAACAGACAGGGGGTGAATTTGTTTTATATTTATTAAATTAGAGCTACTTTTCTGGCGATCGCGCCAGCTAAAACAAGAACAGCGAGATTTTTGCTAAAAATATTAATTATTGCTCAAATATTAGCAAACTATTCTTCATATTCTTCGATATGAATAGGTAGTTTAGCTAAATCCGGTAGCTCTACAAATTCTTTTTCTACTTCTTTAACGCTTATTGGTAAGTTAATAGGTTGAGGTTTTTCATCTATCCAACAACTAGCAGCAGGCAAGTTTTTCTCTAAATCGTCCAAAGGTCTTGGAATTACCATAACTGCGTGTAATTCGCCAATCCTTTCCGCTTCTAGCATCCCAGCTTCGACAGCTACCGCCACATTGGCAACAGTACCTCGAATAATCGCCGTACACAAACCATCACCAATCATTTCATAAGAAGATAGATAAACATCGGCTGACTTAAGCATGGCATCTGCTGCCCCCACCATCGCCGGAAATCCACGTGTTTCTAATAAACCAATTGCTTGATTACTCAAGCGGCTATAGCCGTTTTTATCAACTAATTCCATTAAGCGACTACCCATAGGAAAAATCATTTCCAAATTAGGCATTGGTCGTGGAATTATTATAGATGAAACAAGCTGACCAAACTGTTCAGCAGTCTGTACGCCAGATTCCACAGCTAAACGGACATCAGAGATGCCGCCGCGTACAATTGCAGTACAGTGACCACCACCAATTTTTTCAAATCCGATTAAAGTCACCCCTGATGACTTCAGCATCATATCTGCTGTGCCAACAATTGCGGGAAAGCTACGAGTCGAGACCATACCAACAGCAGTGTCTCGGAAATTTTTTGTTTGCTCTGATGGTTCAACACGGGTTAGTCTTGATGATATTTCCACTTATAACCTCCGTTGATAAAATACGGAGCCTCTAATCTAAGTATGCCTATAGCCTAAGATTAATTATGCTTAGCGTGGCACGACAACTCCCAAAAGTGGCACTTAGAGCCTATCATAAAAATAATTAATCTGTAATAAACATCTGCGTTTATCTGCGGTCAAAACATCTTTAAATCACTTTTCTAATAGACTCTGAAAGCCGATCATGCAAATATTTTTGATGTGAATAAACCTCTATAAGCTGTGTTTATCTATGGTAAAAAATCTCTTCAAACCACTTTTCTGATAAATCTTAGTATACTCAGAAATTACCCATTTTAACGCTGGAATTAACAATACAGGGAACAGGAAATAAAAGTATTGGAAATTATCAAGACAAGAGCGAAAATTGTTGATTTATTTGTTGCGTAAGTTTTGCATTTTGTCACTCAGAACTGTTTTCAGGCAAACTATTCAGGGATTTATTGTGAGGAAAGAGCGTATGTAACAATCGGTTAAGATTAGCTTGTCCATAAATGGGAACAGCACCATTAATTTGTGCTGATTCAGATTGAGTTTGGGCAGCAATGTCTATCTTATGAATTTCTTCGACTGTTAGAGAAATAGCCTCTTTTGCACTAACAGGCGCTGATTCTTTATTGACTTCTGTTGTTGTATTTGTAGCTGATTTATTTTCAGTACTAGCCTCTGGATTAGCATCGGCAATTTGCCGTCCCGTATCTCCAATCAAAGAACCAGGTACGATTAATTGATTAGGCGCAACAGTTTCATTCCAAATGGTAGTCAAAGAACCAATACAAGCATGAGTAGAGATTTTGACATTGCCTACTACTAAAACACCAGCCCCAATAGTTGCTCCTGCCTCTACTTCTAGAGAGCCTTTGTGAGCATGAAGAATTGTTCCCATACCAATGCAAACACCAGCACCAATAATTACTTTACTGTCTGGATCTGCTTGAATAATTACCCCAGGTGCGATCGCAGCACTGGCATCAATGCTCACATCACCTGTTATGTAAATATCATTGTTGCTGATAGGCTGCAATAGCGGCAAGTGCATGAGGCGTTGGGAATAGAGGACATGAGGAGAATGGGAAATGGAGAGTCAGCAATACTTTTTTTGCTGCTTTAGTAGTATTTCTGCTCCCCTTTTTCCCAGCTTTTAGCAGCTACCGCGATCGCTCTTACGGCTTTTGAATAATCATCTCTTGAACGCGACGCTTGGCTTTGGGGTCAATTCCAATTAAGCGTACATACTCTCCGCTATGTTCTTGGAGACAAGCTTCCAAAGCTGGAACTACTTCAGAGTGTTTATTAGATTCAATCGGAGAACAACTGTGCCAAGAACCGACGCGGAAGCGACGCGCATCAGCGTGTTCTGAGCCAATCTTATAGCCTTGAGCTAATAAGTCTTTGATTGTTTTTAGTGTTTCATCACTTAAGACAGAACTCTTATAGCTTGAAGTACTGTTTGAGCGATTAGCAGTAGTAGTGCTACCAGCACTACGAGCAGGAGCAGCAACTACAGGCCCGTCTGGTCTTTGAATTATTTGCTCAACTACTCTACGCTTGGCTTTAGGATCAATTCCAATCAATCTGACATATTCCCCTTGATGTTCCCCCAGAAAACCTTCTAGAGCGCTGAGAGCCTGGGATGCGTTTTGAGTTTGGATTGATGTACCACTTGTCCAAGCATTACTACGGAAGCGACGGTCATCTGCATATTCAACACCAATACGACAACCTTGTGCCAACAAACTCCGTACTTGATCGGCTAAATCGTTGTTTGTAGAACTCTTGGATGCTGATGCTGGTGCAGTTGCTCTACCATTACCGTTGCTGCGTTGAGTTCCAGCAGGCTCTGGCTTATCGTCTGGTCTTTGGATAACTTGCTCAACTACCCGACGTTTAGCTTTGGGGTCAATTCCAATTAAACGGACATATTCCCCAGTATGTTCTAACAAGAAATTTTCTAAAGCACCCAGTGCTTGTGAAGCATTTTGGGTTTGGATTGATGTGCCACTTGTCCAAGCATTTGTACGGAAGCGACGGTCGTCGGCATACTCTAAACCAATGCGGCAACCTTGTGCCAACAAACTACGGACTTGATCGATGGTGGTGTTGCTTAATGGCATATCGTTATCAACAAAAATTGTAGGGTTAGGGCTAATTGATTCGTTTGATTGAGTCACTTCGTCGCGAACTTCTGTCACACAGGCAACATCTTCAGCACAGAGATAACCAGCCCTGAGTGCCTCATTAATGCCTACAACATGGCGGCTAAACTCTGTATCTTGAGCCTGTACATCTGGCAGACGGTCAGCTTGTTTTTGATTAGTAATTATTGACCCAGAAGCTACATACTTCCCTGGCGGAATCTCCACATCCTTAATTAATGCGTGCATCATTACAATGCAGCCTTTCCCAACCCGTGCATTAAACACAGTAGAGCGAAAACCAATAAAGCAATCGTCTCCAATATATGCGGGGCCATGAATTAAAGCCATGTGGGTCAGGGAAGCATTCTTGCCAACCCAGACAGAATATTCCTGACCATCATCGCCAAGTACCCTGCCTTGTTCCAGACCATGAATGACCACTCCATCCTGTATATTGGTGCTTGCGCCAATATAGAAAGGACTGCCTTCATCTGCCCGAATTGAGGTTCCAGGGGCAATCATCACATTAGAGCCAACTCGGACATCCCCTATTATGTTGGAAAAAGAATGCACAAAAGCTGAAGCATCAATTTTGGGTTCTGCCAAGCTTTTTGACCAGGGTGTCGGTGGAGCCGCAGAACTGCGGGCAGCCATAAATCAATTCCTCACTAATATCAAACAACACTCTTTTTGACCACTCAATAATCAATTAACAATTATCAATTAACAATTATCAATTTTTAGCCTGTTTGCCCAATACCGATGCGTTATATGAAATCAAAAAATTTTGTTATTTCAAACCAAGCACAAAAGTTGTCAGGGAATTGATAATTGATAATTGTTCATTGTTCCTTGATTAACGATACTGTTCTTTCTTGCTATACAAGAGACTATTATCCAGGGTTACAGTATCAATAATCGCTACTACCATCGCATCAACGGGGCGTTTTTCACTACCATCAATTTGACGGGCAGCACTACCACGGCTGACTAGCACCCACTCATCTAACCCTGCGCCTACTTGATCGCCAGCTACTTCATATTCCGGCAATAGCTGTCCCACTTCATCAATAAATTGCAACAGCAGCAACTTCACGCCTCTGAGACTAGGTTCTTTGTGTGTACTAACAACCGTGCCACGAACTTTGGCAATTTTCATCTTGTATTAGCTGGTTATGAAGTGTGAAGTATGAAGTATGAACTGCGTTCCACTCTTCATGCTTCATTCTTCATCTTTCATAGTTTCCTATATGCGTTTTATGGTCTGTTGTAGGGACGAATACCACTAACACTTTCGCGGAACTGTTCTACGGCTTCGGTGTAACGAATTGGCAGTACATACTCTAAGTTTTCGTGAGGACGAGCAATGATGTGAGTAGACAGCACTTGACCACCATTAACTCGCTTAACAGATTCAACTCCTGCTGATACAGAAGCTTGGACTTCCGAAACGTCTCCCCGAACGATTACGGTAACGCGACCACTGCCAATTTTCTCATAACCTACCAGTGTTACACGGGCAGCTTTAACCATCGCGTCAGCAGCTTCTACAACGGCGGGGAAACCTAAAGTTTCAATCATTCCAACTGCAATTGCCATTCCTTTGTTCCTTCGCTTAATAAATTATTTGAACTTGAGACTTGGGACTTGAAAGTTCCAATTTTAAAGACGTGATTATTTTAGTCTTTATAAAACCTACATTCGGAACTGTTCTACTTCTTCGCTATAACGAATAGGCAGTACATACTCTAGGTTTTCATGAGGACGCGCAATAATGTGGGTAGAAAGAACTTCACCGCCATTCACCCGTTTAGCTGCGTCCACACCCGCTGATACCGATGCCTGCACTTCGGAAACATCGCCCCTAACAATTACTGTTACACGAGCACTGCCGATTTTTTCATAGCCTACTAGCGTAACACGGGCAGCTTTAACCATAGCATCAGCAGCTTCTACTACTGCTGGAAACCCTTTGGTTTCAATCATTCCAACTGCAATTGGCATTAATTTATCTCCTACGGGATGAGCGAACTAGCTAGTCCAAAATTGGATCGTGGGCAAAATTTGGACAGTAATACCCATTATTTGAGATCAAGAAGTATTTCTTGACCTTGCATAATTAAGCATAAAGAAGCAAAGCTTACTTGACAATATAAATTATTATGATATTTTTAAATGAGAAAATTTAAAAAAACTTAACAATCAGAATTAATGGCTAATCTGGTGAACAGATGTGCTTGATTTTCTGCAAGAATGATTATATATTTTATAATTTTTTTATAAAGTATAAATACCCTGATGGATAATGCGCTGTAAACCATAATGATTGGACGTTGGAGCAAATTCAATCAACTGATAAAAATTGCTAAAATTATCTAAAGAAGGCAATAAGCAGGATTTTTGAGTTGCATAAGTTCTTCAAATCATGTTTTATTCACTGAGTTTTGTTAGGTAAAGATACTAAAAAGTCACTAATCAATTAGGAGATGTTTAGATGCTCATTAATAAATTTTGTAGTTACCCAATGTTAATTTATACCAATTTAGAGGTTAAGCTAAACAACAATAATTAACTCAAAATTGATTTGACTGCCAGATATGAGGAGCTACCTGAGATGATTTTCGGGTAGTGAATATCAGTAACTAAATTTAATGTTGAAATAGCAAGGGCTTTCTGCAATGACAGAATTTCTCACCCATGTAAGTTGGTGGGTTCCTTTGTATGGCTTTATTGGTGCGATTTTGACCCTACCTTGGTCTACAGGCATCGTCCGTCGTACAGGCCCCCGACCAGCAGCGTACTTTAATGTGTTGATGACGGTCTTGGCGTTGATTCATGGCTCAATTGTATTTAGATCGACATGGAACCAAGACTCTCAAGAGTTGATGTTTAATTGGTTACAAGTAGCGGATTTAAACCTATCGTTTGCTGTAGACATCTCTAGTGTGAGTGTCGGGGCAATGGAATTGATCACTGGTTTAAGTTTGTTGGCGCAAATCTTTGCTTTGGGATACATGGAGAAGGATTGGGCATTAGCCCGCTTCTTTGGTCTGATGGGATTTTTTGAAGGGGCAATTAGTGGGTTGGCAATTAGTAACTCTTTGTTTTTGAGTTATGGTTTGCTAGAATTACTTACGCTTTCTACCTATTTATTAGTTGGCTTTTGGTATGCTCAACCTTTGGTGGTGACAGCAGCGCGAGATGCGTTTTTAACTAAACGGGTAGGAGATGTGTTGCTGCTGATGGGGGTGGTAGTATTAGCAACTCAAGCAGGTAGCTTAAATTTTAATGATTTGTATGAGTGGGCGGAAACAGCGAATTTGCCACCTCTGACAGCGAATTTGTTGGGGTTAGCATTGATTGCGGGGCCGATAGGGAAGTGCGCTCAATTTCCTTTGCATCTTTGGTTAGATGAGGCAATGGAGGGGCCAAACCCAGCATCAATTTTGCGTAACTCTGTAGTTGTGTCCTGTGGTGCTTATGTGCTGATTAAGCTTCAGCCTATTCTGAATATTTCACCTTTAGCTTTGACAACTCTGGTTGTAGTAGGTACGATGACGGCTATTGGTGCTTCGTTAGTGGCGATCGCACAAATTGATATTAAGCGAGCTTTATCCCATTCCACTAGCGCGTTCTTGGGGTTGGTATTCATTGCAGTAGGAATGCAATGGACAGATTTTGCTTTGTTAATCCTATTTACTCATGCGATCGCCAAAGCTCTGCTGTTCATGAGCATTGGTTCAATAATTGCTACCACCAGCAACCAAAACCTCACAGAAATGGGTGGTTTGTGGTCAAAAATGCCAGCAACTACTATCGCCTTTTTAGTTGGATCAGCAGGATTAATTGGGCTAACTCCACTAGGTAGTTTTTGGGCTTTAGAAAGAGGACTTGATGCTTTTTGGACTAGCCAATCTTGGATAGTTGCAGTTATATTGCTGGTTAACTGTTTGACTGCAATCAATTTAACGCGCGTCTTTCGTTTAGCATTTTTAGGGAAATCTCAGCCGAAAACGAGAAGAGCGCCAGAAGTTCCTTGGCCAATGGCTGTACCAATGGTGACTTTAACTATCACTACCCTGTTAGTTCCCTTAATGATGCAGAGCTTATCTCTGTTACCAGACTGGAATTATATTAATCGATCAGCCGTTGTACTGCTAATGTTATCTGGCTTAGTCGGTACAGTATTGGGTGCAGTGCTTGAGTTGCGTAGAAATTGGTCAAGGTCTATGCAAAGAAGTATCAGATTTGTGCAAGACTTATTGGCTTATGACTTTTACATTGATCGACTTTACCGCGTCAGTGTCGTTTTGGTAGTTGAGCGACTGTCCAAATTTAATGCTTGGATAGATCAGTATGTAGTAGATGGAGCGGTTAATTTAGTCGGTCTAGCTACTATTTTTAGTGGACAAGGCTTGAGATACATTGGCTCCGGTCAGTCGCAGTTTTATATTGTGACTATTCTGTTAGGAATTAGTTTGCTAACTGCAATCTTTAGCTGGCCATTTTTACAAGCTTTAGGATTCGATCCATTTGCTTTTTGATTTTAAAACCTATCCGAGAAGTTGTGGGCAGAGATTTTTATAAAAGATAAACACGAGATTTATACAGATGTTTATTTACCTCAAACAGATTTTTCGGATAGGCTTTTATAGCTAATTAATTGGGAAACATTGGGAAAGTTTGAGCGTTAGCGATCAGGCGATCGCAACGTTCAAACACTGGAGGACAAAGGACAAAAATTATGCTCAGTGCCTTGATTTGGTTGCCACTATTATCGGCGGTATTTCTGGTTTTTTTGCCCCAGACAATCCCCTCGAAAATTATCCGTCAAATATCTTTAGGTATTACTGTCGGTGTATTGATTTTGTCGCTAATAATTGCTTTTCAGTTTAAAGCAGAAGATGCGGGTTTTCAGTTTTCTGAATTTATTCCTTGGATTGAATCTCTCGGATTAACCTACAAACTCGGTGTTGATGGCTTATCTTTGCCGTTGGTAGTGTTAAATTCTTTGCTTACCTGCATTGCTATCTATAGCTCAGAGGAGTCTATTAACCGCCCTCGGTTCTATTACGCTTTACTGTTAGTGTTGAATGCTAGTGTCACAGGGGCTTTCGTAGCGCAGGATTTGCTGCTGTTTTTCCTGTTTTACGAGGTGGAACTAATTCCCCTGTATCTATTAATTGCTATCTGGGGCGGTCAACGTCGTGGGTATGCTGCAACAAAGTTCCTGATTTATACAGCTATTTCGGGAATTTTGATTTTAGCATCTTTCTTTGGCTTAGTTCTGATTAGTGGTTCTAGCACGTTTGAAACAGAACAGCTATATGCTACCTCTCTACCTTTAGCAACGCAGTTATTGCTACTTTCAGGGTTGCTAGTAGGATTTGGCATAAAAATTCCTTTAGTTCCTTTCCATACCTGGCTACCTGATGCTCACGTTGAAGCTTCAACGCCAATTTCTGTATTGTTGGCTGGTGTGCTGTTGAAGTTGGGAACTTATGGTTTACTCAGGTTTGGATTAGGGTTATTCCCCGAAGCTTGGGCAGTTGTAGCTCCTTGGTTGGCTAGTTGGGCGGTAGTAAGTGTACTATATGGTGCATTTAATGCGATCGCTCAAAAAGATATCAAAAAAATGGTCGCTTATAGCTCTGTGGGTCACATGGGCTATATTTTATTAGCTGCTGCTGCTGCAACTCCTTTAAGTATTATTGGCGCAGTTTTCCAAATGGTTAGTCACGGCTTAATCTCAGCAATGTTATTTTTGCTGGTAGGCGTGGTTTACAAAAAGGCAAAAACTCGTGATTTGGATGCGCTTGAGGGTTTACTCAATCCAGAACGAGGCTTACCAATGATTGGTAGTCTGATGGTTTTAGGGGTAATGGCTAGCGCGGGTATCCCTGGAATGGTGGGTTTTATTTCAGAATTTTTGATTTTTAGGGGGAGTTACCCAGTTTTCCCCACTCAAACACTTTTATCTATGATCGGTACAGGTTTAACAGCAGTTTACTTTTTACTGTTGGTTAATCGGGCATTTTTTGGGCGACTTTCTAAACAAGTCGAAAATATGCCTCCTGTACAGTGGTCAGACCGGATACCTGCGATCATTTTAGCTGTGCTGATCGTGGCTTTTGGATTACAACCGAATTGGTTACTACGTTGGAGTGAGCCAACAATGACAGCAATGATGGCAAAATCGAGTGCGATCGCACACGTAATGAGTGTAGTTAGCAGTTCTGAAAATCTCCCTTAAGGTGTTCTTTGCAATGACAAGCACTAGCTTCAAATCTTCCACTCACCCAATGTCTAAGTATGTTCAGCACTTAATATCTGGGGGGGCGCTGCTTCCTGATACACCAGATAACCTGCTCGAAGTTGTCGGCATTTTGAAAAGTTATGGTGTAGTTCTGGATGCGTACTACAAAAATCTCATCTACATTGCTGACCATCAATTTTTAGAACTTTTTCCCTTTTTTAAATACTTCAATGGTGTAATAACTTTAGACAAGTTATTACACCATTGGGGACATGACCGCATCAATTTTGAGTATGCTGAATACTGCATGAAAACTATGATGTGGCATGGTGGCGGCGGTTTGGATGATTACTTAGATTCAGAGGAATTTAGATCGCGATCGCAACCAGCAATTCAATCTAAAATTAAAAACAACTTCCCCATCAGAGCATTAAACAGCATTTTTCCAGATTTTTTACCCGAACAAGTGCGCCAACAAGCTTATTACAGCGCCCTTGGTCAATTCTGGAATGTAATGAGCGAAATGTTTCTTACCTTATCAGATAAGTACGATCGCCAAGAAATTACCTCTATCCCCGATGTAGTTCAGCATATTCTAGATGGTTTAGTTGCTGCCGCCAACGTACCGATCACCTATAAGGTAAACATTAAAGGTCAGGAATATGAAATCATTCCTGAGTCTGCTGGTTTAACTTTCCTTAAAGATACAGCCGTCCCTTATGTAGAAGCCGTTTTCTTCAGAGGTACGCCTTTCCCAGGTACAGTTTCCTACAACGCTCAAGCTCAACAAATTTCTCCAGAACTGAATAGATTTGAATACGGTGCATTATATGCCGATCCTTTACCCATTGGTGGTGCTGGAATTCCACCAACTCTGCTAATGCAGGATATGCGCCACTACCTCCCAGACTATCTGCACAAATTTTATAGTGCGACTCTTCGGGGAGAAGATGATTTGCGCGTGCAAATTTGTATCAGTTTCCAAAAGTCGATGTTTTGCGTGACTACTGCCGCTATTTTAGGACTCGCACCTTATCCGATCAATACAACTAATAGCTCTCAACAGCAAGCTAACCAAGTTTACTTAGAAGGTTGGTTGGATAGATTAGAATCTTCACGCTTGGATATCGTTAATAGTTAATCATTTCATAATTGGAAGTGACTTTGATCACTTAGGTAATCTGTTACTTCCATAATTATTATTTTTTTATTTGCTTTGCACTATAATTGTTCAAAATTGTCAAATCTTAATTATTTTTTAAAGTTTATTGTAATGAAAAATGAATTTTTTTTAAAAAAGCTTAAATTAATAGTTTTGCTCCTCAGCAGGATGTAGCATAGATTCAAAATAACTTTGCTGCTATTGGTTAGCGCAAATACAATTCCTTAAGAAATTTTTAAATAAAACTGAAGGTTGATAAATCTTTAATACAATTACTAATCTCTAGTGTCTGAGAATGTTATAGTCTCTCAATATAAATAAAATAAAAAGGCATTTAATATTGCTAGTGAGCAATATCTACCTGCTACCTATTCACATTCCAGCATACAAATGTAACTATCCGGCAAAACTATGAAGATGGGGATAGTATATATAAGTTAGTTATAGGTTAATTTCTATCGAACAATTCCTTGAATCATAACACAAAATTTTATACTGTACATTAATTTTCTCCCTAGATAAAACTTTGTAAATTTTCCGAAATTTTAATGAATAACGTTGTAGGCTCAATATGTCTTAGTAGGGCAAGCTTTCATGGCATTCAGCAGAAAATTAAGATAATTAAATTAAAAAGGAGAATTACATGGAATATAAAAATGCGGTTTTGAATGATCTAGCACTGCAAGAAGGCTTAAAAGCCATCAACCCGAAGTTTGGAGATTTTTGCACTCGTGTAGCAGGCGAAGCTTGGGGATTACCATTAATTGACCAAAAAACAAAAGCTTTAATAACAATTGCTATTGATGTTGTTAATCAAGATCATGTAGGCCCAGGGAATCCTTTTGGCGCTCATGTAAATATGGCTATTCAGCAAGGGGCTACTCGTGAGGAAATCGAGGAGTTGTTGTTGTTTACGTGCGTTTATGCAGGCTTTAATAAAGCAGCAGGTTGTTTTGGCGCATTGAATGAAATTTTAGGTTCATGATCATTAAATCCTAAATATTTACAATAAGCAGTTGATAAAATCCAGTTAAATTGCTGCTTTAGGAAAGTATCAAAGTCTGAAACATACGCCTTAGCTATGAAAACATAGCCAACCATGTACTGTAATAAATTATTCAGATTTTAAGGAAATCAAAATGGTACTAGCTCTCAGAAGATCGGGAATTAGAAAGACAGATTATTCAAGCCGCGACCAAAAGGGCAAAGCTGTCTTTTATGTCCTACTTTGGAAAAGAAAAGGCATATCCTTAGAATTGTTTGATGATTACTGGAGAGACGTTCATGGCCCAGTATGCGCCCGCCTCCCAGGTCAGCATCAATACTGGCAGTTCCACCTCGCTCATAACGAGGGTGGCTTGTGGCCAGAAATTTCAGGAATCAATTACACGACGCCAGCAGAATCTCAATTTGATGGGATTGCAGAACTAACTTTTGAAACCGAAGCCGACCGTCAAACTTGGTTTGAAGCGGCTGCAATTTTGATGGATGACGAGCATAACTTATTTAGCCAAGCTATAGGGTACAATACTAGCCCTGGAAATTCAGTAACTTATTTAGACGGGATTGAAACAGGCGATCCCAACGGAAATTTGGGTATTCTCAAATTTCATGTGATGGTTCGCAAAGCTGATGGTGTGAGTGTTGATGCCTTTCGTCGCTACATGAAAGAGACTTTTGCTCCCACAGTTGCCGCCAGTGACTCAGTGCTAAAACTGCGATTGCATTTATTTGAGGAAGTAGACAATACACGACCCGATGCCGCCGGAGTGTCTCATTCGGAACCAGCAGACAAGCAATATCAAGCAGCTTTTGAAATTGCTTTCGCAAATCATCTAGAAATGGAAACGTTCTTTGCCTCCCAAGAATATGCTCAAGCAGTCAAAGAACAGGCTAAGTATGTTGCTAAACTATTTCCTTTTCCAGAACGCGATCCCTATACCTTCGTCTATGAAAGTCAGATGACCCTTGCAGGTCAGCGTAGTTCCACAGTAGCTGATCTGATCACAAGAATTGGAGCAACTAACCAGTTAAAGGAAGATATAGTTTCCTTGATGCTTAACCAAAAACTCACGCTTTCAACTTCAAATAATTCGGGAAATACTTCTAACGGAAATTTAGCGAAAAAAGCGGGCAAAACTCGCCAAAATTTCTATAAAGATTTATCAGCCGATTATTCTCGACCTGGTTTAGTTAGCAGCTACCAAGCTAAAAACTTGATTGAAGAAGCTGAAAAATATGTGGCGATGAAAGAGAGAACGCTGCCACAAATTTCTGCTGATTATACCATCGAACAAATTGAGCAAGAAAACAAAGATTGGTGGCCCACTCATTGTGAGGCATTAAGGCAAGGGCGCGGAGATATATTAACAGGAGAATACCGCGACGATTTAGTTTACTTGTGCCAAGATGGGCCTTATTTCGGTTTAAATGAGCAAAAAGAGCGTGAAAAACATTGGTGGGCATTAATTGCACAGCCTGGTGTAACTATGTGTTGGCCAATTGTGATGTTTCACGGTGAAGTCACCTACTTTGAGTGGAAGTGTGTAGACGACGAAACCAACGAAACAATAGCCAAGGGAAATGTCACTTGGGTTCGTCGTGGACACAGAGGTGCTTGCTACCTCAAAACTGAGCAATTAACTTTCTATCGCGATGTGTTTGCTGCTAATGAATTATTAACTTTGATCACTACTGCTTGAAATAGCACACGCTCAAGCCTAGCCAAGTATGTTAAAAGCTAGACACGTTTTTGGAGTGGAAGCATTAGACATTTTTATGTCCTTGGCAGGTAAATTTAGTTCCGCATTGGCGTGTGCGATCGCGGAGCGACTCTGAAAGAGTATCGCACTTTCATTGAACAACTAATCAACTTAAGCAGGACATCTATCATGCAAGCCCAAAGTACCAGTATTTCCAAAGGAAATGGTTCTGTAGCTACCAATCAATCTGCTTCAATAGCTACTAAAAAGCGCAGGAATTACTACGAAGATTTATCGGCTGATTATTCCCGCCCTGGACTTGTTACACCCTATGTAGCGAAAAAACTCATTGAGGATGCCGAAAGAATCATCGCAATGAAGGAAAAAACGCTTCCAGTAATTGACCGTAATTATACCCTCGAACAAATTGAGCAAGAAAACAAAGATTGGTGGCCAACTCATTGTGAGGCATTAAGGCAAGGACGCGGAGATATATTAACAGGAGAATACCGCGACGATTTAGTTTACTTGTGCCAAGACGGGCCTTATTTCGGTTTAAATGAGCAAAAAGAGCGTGAAAAACATTGGTGGGCATTGATTGCACAACCAGGTGTAACTATGTGCTGGCCAATCGTGATGTTTCATGGTGAATATACCTACTTTGAATGGAAGTGTGTAGACGACGAAACTAACGAAACAATAGCCAAGGGAAATGTTACTTGGGTTCGTCGTGGACACCGAGGCGCTTGCTACCTCAAAACCGAACAATTAACTTTCTACCGCGATGTTTTTGCTGCTAATGAATTATTAACTTTAATAACTACTGCTTGAAATGACAAATGATCAAGCCTACAAAAACGCCGTTCTTGATGACAAAGAACTTCAACAGGGTTTAAAAAGCATCAATCCCAAATTTGGTGATTTTGTTACTCGTGTAGCAGGTGAAGCATGGGGTTTGCCATTAATTGACCAAAAGACGAAAGCTCTAATTGCGATCGCCATTGATGTTGTCAATCAAGGGCATAGAGGTGCGGGTAATCCTTTTCCAGCCCACGTGAATATGGCTATACAGCAAGGAGTTACCCGTGAGGAAATCGAGGAACTGCTGTTATTCATGTGTGCTTATGCGGGATTCAATAAAGTAGCAGGTTGCTTTGGCGCACTGAATGAAATTTTTCAGCCAAGTAGTTTTGGAGAAAGGAAATCCAAAATGGTATTAGCAGCAACGAACAACACCGATTATTCAGCACGCGATCTCAAAGGAAAAGTAGCCTTCTACGTTCTCCTGTGGAAAAGACAAGGAATAAATTTAGAGCTTTTTGATAACTACTGGAAAGACGTTCACGGGCCAGTCTGTGCCAGACTGCCTGGACAATATCAATATTGGCAGTTTCACCTAGCTCATAACGAAGGCGGCATTTGGCCAAATCAAGCAGGCATAGAATACACCTGTGAAGATGAAGATCAATTTGATGGTATAGCGGAACTCACTTTTGAAAGTGAAGCCGACCGTCAGACATGGTTTAAAGCCGCCGCCATTCTGATGGATGACGAACACAACGTATTTAGCAAAGCCATAGGATACAACACCAGCTTTGGTAATTCCAAAACCTATGTAGATAAGTTAGAAATAGGCGATCCCAACGGAGCGTTAGATGTCGTGAAGTTCCACGTCATGGTCAAAAAAGCCGATGCCGTGAGTGTGGCTGAGTTCCGCAAATACATGACAGACAGCTTTGCAAGTGCGATCGCCCAAAGCGAACTTGTCATGAAATATAGACTGCACTTATTTGAGGAAGTAGACAATTCGCGACCCGATGCCTTTGGGGTAGCTCATTCAGAACCTCCAGAAAAGAATTATCAGGCTGCATTTGAAATTGCTTTTGCTAATCATCTAGAAATGGAAAAGTTCTTTACTTCAAAAGAATATGCTTCTGCGGTTAAAGACCAGACCAAATATGTAAAACAGCTTTTACCATTTCCAGAGCGAACGGTTCACACTTTTGTTTACAATGCCAAAATGACCCTAGCAGGTCAAAGGAGTTCCAAAGTGGCGCAACTAATTAACGACATAGGAGCGACTAATCAACTGCAAGAGGATGTAGTTTCTCTGATGAGTGGGCAGCAAAAAGGTAAGTCGAGTTTAGGTCATTACCTACAAGGTGTACAACACTTCGGGATCACCGTTTATGACATGGCAAAAGCTATGGAATTTTATACGGAAGTGTTAGGCGGAAAAGTCGCACTATTAGGAAATGGATTTACTGGTTCTGTACTGCAAAATACTCTTTTTCAAAAAGAAGAAATAGATTCAATAGAAAAAGCTATTGAGATCAAAAGTCTTGGAGTTCCTAATTTAGAAGATGGTTTGCACGAAGCACTTGATGTCCGATTTATTTCTTTTGGAAATACTGCCGTAGAACTCATTCATTTCCGAGATGCTAAGTTAAACCCAAATGCTCCTAATGTTTTCCAAAAAGTACCCTCAAGCGTGGGTTATGCGAATGTCTCACACCTCTCTTTTCACGTAAAAGATGATGTGGATCTCAATCAGTTCGCCAAGATGTTGGAAGAAGAATGTCAAGCACGAGGGCTGACTGAAGTTGTTTGTAACGGTATTATCCACGTCAAGTCCCACGAGGAAAGAAGAAATCTGGCACTCAAGTATGCTGCCAACAAATTCTGGAACGAACCAGAATATTTTGTGGAAGGTTACTCTGATTCAGATTTTGGAGATTTTCACGGATGGTCATTATTTTACTGTAAAGGGCCTAATGGCGAGCAACTTGAGTTTAACCAAGTAACTCGTACAGCCAAAGACAATTTTAAACGAGCCCAAAAGGAATATAACGAAGCCAACAAAACAAACTTTCAGTGGGTTCATAATACGGCGACTACAACAAATACCACAGCAGAAAATTTAACCAACAAGGATGAAGTTATGACAGAACAAACATGGGATTGGCCACACACTAAAAAATGGCCAAAGTTTTCTGGAAAAAGAATAGACATCATTAAAAAGATGTTCCTGGCTGGTGAGTCAATAAATGTTCATAATTTCGTTCAGTTTTACACTGATGATGCTCTTTATCAGTTTGGCAACTTTCCTGTTGTCTATGGCCCACAAGCCATTAAAGATTCTTCTGCTGGTTTTATAGAAAAGTGTGAAGGCGTACACCATCACATTAACAATATTTGGGAGGTGGGAGAAGACACTGCGGTCGTCGAAATGGATGTCACTTATATCCGTCATGACGGCAAAGTATTCACACTTCCCTGCTGTGACACTATTCGCTTCAAGGGTGACAAAATTCAGGAACTACGAATCTTCATGGACATCACTCCAGTATTCGCTGACTAAAATATTAAGCGTTTTGATCAGCCCCAATTACAAACTTCCAATTGAATTGGGGCATTCAAACTTTTCTTTAGCTCTACTACCGAGACAGCGATATAAAAAGCTTAACAATTATTTAGGGAATATTAAATTTAATGATTTTGTTGAGAAATAGCACTAATTTTTTATGTAATTGTTTAATTTATATAATTTCAGCAGCTACTTTAGCATCTGGAGCAACAGCACTACCTACAGCCGAAACCTTATTAGATAGAACACCAAGCGACTCCAGTACAGAAGTTTCTAAGACTAAAACTGAAATTAAAACTCCTATATTAGATGAACGACAGGAGAAAAAGTCAGATCAAGTTGACGATGAGCAAATGGATGTCAATCCTACGGAAAATCAACCATCGGCTGCTCCTTCTCCGAAAACAATTCCTATCAATCAGCCAGATGTTAACGATTTAAATTATTTCAATAACTCTGATCCAGAAAGCCTAGAGTTTTCTCAAGTAACCTCAGTTTCTCAACTTTCTGATGTGCAACCAACAGACTGGGCTTTCCAAGCTTTACAGTCTATAGTCGAACGCTATGGTTGTCTTGCGGGCTATCCTAACGGTACATTTAGGGGAAATACAGTTTTAACACGATATGAATTTGCTGCGGGTTTAAATGCCTGTTTAGAACAAGTCAGGAAACTTATTAGTAATAGTACTACTACGAATACAGTCAATACAGAAGACTTAGCTACCCTAGAACGGCTGAAAACAGAATTTACGGCAGAAGTTACAACCTTAAAAGACCGCGTAAATACCCTAGAAGAACGTACCGCGCAATTGCAAGCAAATAGGTTTTCCACTACCAGTAGATTGTTTGGAAGTGTACGGTTTCAAGCTAATGAGTTTTTTTCAGGTCAAGGAAATACTGAAGCAAACTTGCAATATAATGTTTTTCTTGGTGTTATTTCTAGCTTTACTGGTAGGGATTTATTAATAACTGGTTTCGCATCAACAAACGCAGAGCTTCCTGAATTAGTAACTAATAATGCTGGTAGAAATGTTGGTTCAACACGCGAAGGTACAAGTGATACCGCTGCCCCAGGATCAACAGGTAACTTGTTGAGAATGATCAGCTTAAGTTATCAATTTCCTGTTAGTGATAAATTAAGTGTTACTCTGATTGGTGGTGATAGATTTAGATTCAATCCAGTTTCATTACCAAGATATTTACCTTATTATCAAGTTGGTGCTGGTCCTGTTTCAGCTTTTGCTGAATCTCCGCCTATTTATGGATTAGGAGCAGGATCTGGTATTTCCTTAAGCTACAAAATACTGAAAAATACTGAACTAACCTTGACTTACCTAGCAGCCTTTGCTGGTCAGTCAAATTCAGGAAGCGGCTTGTTCAATGGTGATTACGTTGCCGCTGCCCAACTAAATTATAATCCCAGCCGTAGCTTTTTCTTACAAGGTTTATATCAACACGGTTACTTTGGCACCCGTAACATAGGCTTTGGGGGAATTGGAAATTTTGCATTTAATAATGCACAGTTTTTTAGAGGTAATGGTTTTATAGGTACTGCCCTAGCCAACCGATTTGATGATGAAGGCGTATTCTTTTCTGAGGCATCTTCAGTTTCTAGCAACGGTTATCATGTAGGTGGTTACTATGCAATATCTTCTAGATTCATAGTAGGTGGATGGGTTGACTTAATTAATGCTAGGTTACTGGGCAAGGGCGATGCTAACATTTGGACTTATTCAATTCAAGCTGCGTTTCCTGATTTGTTTAAGCCAGGAAATTTAGGTGGATTAGTTGTAGGCATGGAACCGACTCTTACAGGTTTAAGAAGAGGAGATAAATTTGTTGGAGGATTCGACAAGGATACATCGCTGCATCTTGAGGCTTATTATAGACATCAGCTAACGAATAATATTTCGCTAACACCTTCTGTTATTTGGATTACGGCTCCTAACCAAGATCAAGATAATGAAGACATTGTGATTGGTGGATTAAGAACTACGTTTAGCTTTTAAACTAACAATCATCTAAATTTAATCATTTAGTCTCTGAACCTTTTTAGGTTGCTATTGAAATTAAATGATAAACAGTTTAATTAGTAATGCTCTGAAATTTTCACTTAAAAATTTCTCAATAACATAAGAAAATGACCAATTTACATCACTTAATATGAGAATTGGCAAAATACTGATACTTTATGAGGGTTTTTGTTTAAAATCTTAACAAAATATCGGTTTACTTAGAATTTTGAAAAGCTATTATACAAAAGGATTGATCGATCCTTCTGTCATTAAAAATAGAAACAGATTACGGAGCTTAAAGTAAAGACAATGACATCTGAAAAAGTAGCTGAAACACAAGAGAATCAAGCAACTGATGAGTATTCCGAGCAGGTAAAAACTGTGGGAAAAATTGCAGAGGCAGTAGTTCAAGCAAATTGGGAAGAAGTCCAGCGTCACCTGACTGATGATGTATTTTATAAAGTTGGTTCACGCGAACCTGTGCATGGTAAACAGGCTGTAATAGACTTTTTCACAAGCTTATATAGCACCACAGCGAAGTTTAAAGGTCATCAAATACGCAAAGTCTGGGATGAACCTGGGATAGTAGCAGCTGAAATGGATGCTTATTATCTACGTCTTAAAGACAACCAGCAAGTGACAATTGCTTGCTGTGATATCTACCGTATACGTGACAACAAGGTTTATGAATGGCGCGTTTATGCTGATGGGTCTCCTATATTTGAATAATTAATTGATCAGCGAAGTTATGCAAGTGTTATAGAGAGCGCAATTTTTTAATTCTTCCACGATCAAGCTAACATAACAAATAGTTTGTTAAGCTTCTATAGCACTGCTATTTAGCTATAATAAGTAAAACATCTAAAAGCAATATTGTTAAATCAGGTCGCCAAATTATCAAGTTGTTTTTTGATGTTTTGCTGAATTGTAAAGCTTGATAAGTCAGCCCTTAAACAAACTAAAACAAAATAAAATCTGTAGTTTTGAATAAGGGTTGACTAATAATTCCTGATCCGAAAATAGAAACATATTAAGGAATTTAAAGGCAATGGCATCTGAATCTAAAGGTAAAATAGGCATAATCATTGAAGAGCATTTTGATGCTACTGAATATCGAAGATTCAATGAGTATTTTCCCCAGCAAGGGTATGAAGTCGAGTATATTTCTCACTTATGGGGAAATAAAGAATTACGCTTTGGATCTAATCCAGAAAATGATGTTATAGAATATCATGTGACTGTAACCACAGAAGTCAATGATATTGATCCATCTGACTATAAAGGCATTATTTGCATTGGTGCCTACGCTATGGATCGTCTGAGATATCAAGTTTCTGTCAAAAAAGGTCAAAAAAACCAAGCTCCTGCTGTTGCTTTTCTCAGAAAAGCCATGAAGACAGAAGGAGTAAAACTAGGAACAATTTGTCATAGTTTGTGGTTATTTTGCGCTGATCCAGATTTACTACAAAACCGAAAAGTTACTTGCGCTCACAACATTATCTGCGATGTGGAAAATGCAGGTGGAGACGTTGTTTTTGATGGGGACGTAACGGCTGACTTAGTAGTAGATGGTAATCTGGTTACAGGGAAACACCCTGGAGTAGTGGAAGAATTTATGCAAGCTTTTATTGCAGAAATTGAGAAGCACGAAAAAGCTCCGGCTGTAAGAGCGGCTAATTAATCATCATTTTTGATTAATTAAAGGGTGTAAAAAAACTTAACAATTTTTTGAGTAAATTAAGTTGATCAAAATACATTGATAGCCAGCTTTAATACTTTAAAATGTGAGTTTTGATACACCCTGAGAATACACTTGCAATTAATGTAATAAGTGTTTACAAGTAGATGTTTATATAAATTTAACAGCATTTTTTGATATTCCAATATTAATAATTATTTAATATTTGTGTTGTTTGAAAATACGCTAAATTAACTATTAGATAATTACCGCTCAATTAAATTAATAATGGAAGTAAGCCGATGGATCACATGAGTTTCTCTTTTTCAGATACTATTGGCGGTTATGTTACTAACTTTAACCGCACTGAAAAAAGCTTTGGCATCAAAACTTCAGATGGACGGGAATTTAAGGCATATTTAACTCCTACAACTTGGGGACGAATTGCTCAGAATTTAGCCGAACCTTACGCTGACTGCACGCAACGTCTTGGTGAGCTACTAACTCCTGGTCAGCTTGTATATGCTTATGGCGTTTTTTATCCCCAAGGTGAAGGGCATAGGTTTGATGTTAAGTCATTTGTCTTTCCTGGTGACGCTCCTGAAGCATATAGGCATGAAGAACCTGATTGGTGGGTCAATCAAGTGCGCTCAATTGCTGACAGTTACCTGAAGTGGCAATTTGGTTATCCTGACCAGCCAGTTGATTATCGGGAATACCGCACTTTTTTGAACCTGAGTGGTACTAAAAAACGCGACGACTATTTGCAAGAAACCGATACAGTTTCTCGCTTGGTATATGGTTTTGCTTCAGCTTACTTGATGACAGGTGAAGACCGTTTCTTGGAAGGTGCAGAAAAAGGTACTGAGTACCTACGCGAACATATGCGGTTTTATGACACTGATGAGGACTTGATTTACTGGTATCACGGTATTCAAGTAACAGGAAATCGGGAGCAAAAACTACTTACGTCTGAGTTTGGAGACGACTTCGATGCTATTCCAGCTTATGAACAAATTTATGCCTTAGCTGGCCCAATGCAAACTTACCGCATTACTGGCGATCCACGCATTTTAAAAGATGCTGAGATGACAGTTGATTTGTTCGACAAGTTTTTCTTAGATAAAGAAAACGAAGGCTATTTCTCCCATCTTGACCCAATTACTCTCGACCCCCGTGCTGAATCTTTAGGTCATAACAGGGCGCGTAAGAACTGGAACTCAGTAGGTGACCATGCTCCGGCTTATCTAATTAACCTGTGGTTAGCTACTGGCGAACAGAAGTATGCCGATATGCTGGAGTACACTTTTGACACTATTGAAAAGTATTTCAAAGACTACGATAATAGCCCATTTGTTCAAGAAAAATTTCATGAAGACTGGAGCCACGATCAAGCTTGGGGATGGCAACAGAACCGCGCTGTTGTTGGGCATAATCTGAAAATTGCCTGGAATTTAATGCGGATGAATAGCCTGAAGCCTAAAGATGAGTATGTGGCTATGGCTGAAAAAATTGCTGAACTTATGCCAGCAGCAGGCAGTGACCAACAACGTGGCGGTTGGTACGATGTTGTCGAACGCACCAAGGCAGAGGGAGAAGAACAATACCGCTTTGTGTGGCACGATCGCAAAGCTTGGTGGCAGCAAGAACAGGCTATATTAGCATACTTAATCCTACACGGTATTAACAAGCAGCCGGAACACTTGCGTCATGCTCGTGAAGCAGCAGCCTTCTACAATGCTCACTTCCTAGATCATGACGACGGTGGTGTTTACTTCAACGTTCTGGCAAACGGGCTACCCTTCTTGATGGGTACAGAGCGTTTCAAGGGTTCTCACTCCATGAGTGGCTATCACTCAATGGAATTGTGCTATTTATCAGCGACCTACATTAATCTGCTGATTACTAAACAGCCGATGGATTTATACTTTAAGCCGCAACCAGGGGCTTTTAAGGATAATATTCTGCGCGTATCGCCAGATATTCTTCCTCCAGGTAGCATCAAGATTGGTGCTTGTTGGCTCAATGATGAAAAGTATGAAGATTTTGATGCAGATGGTTTAACGGTAAAGCTGCCTGATACAAAAGAACAAGTAAAAGTAAAAGTTCAAATTGTCCCCAATTAGCCAGAATAGCGGTAAAACAAGCAACATGGAGATTAATATCAAAACGCTCCAAGTAACAGCAGTAGAATCTGCTGTGAGTGTGGACGCTAACAGCACGCCCCCAGTTTCAGAGCAGGTTAGTGTTGATACCCTCCAACAAGTAACCTTGATAGAAATGGTGGGTGATGTTGATGCTAGTACAGCACCTTTAGTGCAACAGCAAGTACTACCTTTAGCACAGCCTGGTGCAAAAATCCTCCTAGACATGAGTCAGGTTCCATATATGTCTAGTGCTGGTTTGCGGATGCTGTTATCGCTTTATCGACAGGTAGCTGCTAAAAATGGGCAGTTGGTTTTAGTGGGTCTTGTCGAGCAAATTAAAGACACCATGTCTATTACTGGTTTTCTGGACTTTTTTACTACTCGTGACACCCTGGATTCAGGCTTAGAAACTCTGAATGTCCAGCTTCAAGTTTTACCCACCTAGCCTGAAAGTAAGTTAATACGCTAGGGCGGTAGAGCTACTACAGATAGGAAGTTATTTACTTATAAAGTCTATTAAGTATTAGTCGCAGCTATCGCCTGGTGTATTAAAAACTGCCTGAATTCTTGCCATAAAATCATTTGTTGAGGCGGAAATGGATCTAGTCAGAATTGATATTAATCCCACCCACAGATCGGGAGATTTCAAGCTACGTCCTGGTCGCCCTTTGCCTTTTGGAGCCACGCTGGTACCTGGAGGAGTTAATTTTTCGGTTTTTTCCAGCCATGCCACGTCCTGCACATTAGTTCTATTTAAAAAACACGCTCCCGAACCGTTGGCAGAAATTCCCTTTCCAGAAGAGTTTAGGATTGGGAACGTCTTTAGCATGATTGTTTTCGATTTAGATGTTGAAAACATCGAATACGGTTACCGGATGGACGGCCCCTATAACCCTAAAGAAGGTCAGTGGTTTGATAAAAGTAAAATTCTGATGGATCCCTACGCCAAGGTTATTGGTGGTAGAGATGTTTGGGGAGAAACCCCTGATTGGAATAACATTTATCAGCATCGCGGTCGCCTTTCCTTTGATGATTTTGATTGGGAAGATGACCGTCCTTTGGAAATCCCGCCGGAGGATCAGATTATTTATGAAACTCATGTCCGCAGTTTTACCCGCCATCCCTCATCTGGAGTCAAGCATCCTGGAACTTATGCTGCTATTCGGGAAAAGATTCCTTACCTGAAAGAATTGGGGGTTAACTGCATCGAACTGATGCCGATATATGAGTTTGATGAATTTGAAAACTCCCGCCTCAACCCAGAAACTGGAGAACTGTTAGTCAATTACTGGGGCTACAGTACGGTTGGTTTTTTTGCACCCAAAGCTGGCTACGCCGCTACAGGTCGTTTGGGGATGCAGGTTGATGAGTTGAAAACTCTGGTAAAAGAATTGCACAGAAACGGCATTGAAGTAATTCTTGATGTCGTCTTTAATCACACTGCTGAAGGCAATGAGTACGGCCCCACAATCTCATTTCGGGGGATTGACAATAAAATCTACTATATGCTAACCCCAGAGGGTTACTACTATAACTTTAGTGGTTGTGGTAATACGATCAACTGCAACAACCCAATTGTCCGCAATATAGTACTTGATTGTCTGCGCTATTGGGCATCGGAATATCACATTGATGGTTTCCGGTTTGATTTGGCGGCTATTTTAGGGCGCGATCCTTGGGGCGCACCGTTAGCTAACCCACCATTGCTAGAATCTTTAGCATTTGACCCCATCTTAGCTAAGTGCAAATTAATTGCTGAGGCTTGGGATGCAGGTGGACTATATCAGGTTGGTTCTTTCCCTGCTTTTGGTCGCTGGGCTGAGTGGAATGGTAAGTACCGCGATAGCATTCGCAAGTTTCTGAAAGGAGACGGGAGGCTAGGGGATATGGCACAAGGGCTGCAAGGCTCTCCAGATCTCTATGCCTGGGCAGGTCGTGCGCCAGCAACATCAATTAATTTCATCACTTGCCATGATGGTTTTACGTTGATGGATATGGTTTCGTACAACTCTAAGCACAACGAAGCCAACGGCGAGAACAACAATGACGGTGCCAACGATAATGAAAGTTGGAACTGTGGTTGGGAAGGCCCTACTGATGATCCAGGTATTAATGCCTTGCGCCATCGGCAGGTGAAAAATGCTGTAGCAATGTTGATGGTGAGCCAGGGTGTACCTTTGCTTTTGATGGGAGATGAAATCGGGCGCACTCAGAATGGTAATAACAATACTTATTGCCATGACAACGAACTCAACTGGCTAGATTGGAGTTTGTTGTCAAAAAATCAGGATATCTTCCAGTTTTTTAAACACTGTATTACTTTCCGTAATGCCCATCCAGTATTGAGAAATCAGTACCATTTCCAAAACCGTGATTATGTCGGCAGTGGCTATGCGGATATCACTTGGCATGGAACTCAGGCATGGAATGCTGATTGGTCTCAGAACAGTACCCTAGCTTTTATGCTTTGTGGGAAACACGCTAAAGCGGGTACGGTTGAGGACAACTACATCTATGTAGCTATGAATATGCACTGGGAGGCACTGTGGTTTGAAATTCCAGGTTTGCCACCAGGAATGCAATGGCATATCTTTGCCAATACAGGTGCCACCCCACCAGAAGATAGCTGGCAACCTGGAACAGAACCACTGCTAGAAAATCAGCAGGGAATTATGTTGGGCGATCGCTCATTAGTAATCTTGGTGGGAAAATAGTCTTGAATGTTTTGTGTTGAATTGAGATTTAATTTATTAATTAATAAAATAATTAACCAATCAGCACTAATAATTCCAAGCTACTCTTGAATTTACAATGCAAAACTGCAAATTATAACTATGGCTTTTACTGCAACCCTGGAAACAACTAACAATATCGGTAAAATCAAACTTGCTGGAGAACTGGATGCAAGTTCTGCACCAATTTTCAAGGCAGAAATTGAAAAAGCTGCTGCCGAAAATGTCAAGCGTTTAGTGCTATTAATGGAAGATTTAGATTACATGGCTAGCGCAGGACTAAGGGTGCTGATCTTTGCTAAACAAAAGATGGGTGCTAAGGCTGACATTTATGTTGTTGGCGCTCAAGAGATGGTGTTGGATACGCTTCAAAAGACTGGATATGATCAGAGCGTAATTGTGCTTGCTCAGTATGACGCAGATCAAATAGAAAATGTATAGCAAAAGCTAAATACAGGGAGGGAAAGTCAAAGGAAAAAGCACTTTCTTTTGACTTTTTCTTTGTTTTAATTGAAAGTTTTTGGCGTGTGATATGGAAACTTTAACTGTACCTGGAACCCTTGACTCTTTAAAGCCGATCGCCGACTATGTAATTTCAGCAGCCGCATCAGCAGGTTTGAATAAAAAAGCATCTTACAACCTTCGTCTAGCTGTAGACGAAGTTGCCACCAATATTATTATTCATGGTTATGAAGAAGCGGGTCGTGAAGGAATGATCAACTTGTGGGGGGAACTAGACGAGCAAGCGTTAAGTATTTTTATTGAAGATACAGCAGTAGAGTATAACCCCTTTGAGACTGATCAGGTGGAAGAAGATGAGTTAAAGTTACCTTTAGAAGAACGCAAGCTCGGTGGACTTGGAGTGTATCTTGCTATTCAAGGGGTAGATAAGTTTCTTTATGAGCGTGTGGATAACCACAATCGAAATATATTTGTGATGAAGCGAATGTCAACTTGAAGCCGAGGTAATTATGGCAGAAGATCATCAATCCGAGGAATCGCTAGTTGAGCAATTAGAATCACTGCGTGTTGAGGTAAATGAACTCAAAACAGCTAAAGCTGCTGCTGACGCGCAAAGAGAGTTGCTAGAAAACCTAGTGGCTATGGCGCGATCGCAAACAGAAGATCAGATGCTGAATGCCACCTTAAAAAAAACTCTTGACGTTTGTAATGGGCTAACTGAGGCTGAGAGAGGTAGTTTATTTTTATATGATAGCAGCGGTGCTATTAGTGCTAGTCTTCTGACGCGCAAAGATGCTACGGCTGAGTATAGTACTCAACTGATTGGGATTGTATTAGACAAAGGACTTGCTGGTTGGGTTAGCCGTAACCGAGAAATCGGATTAATTATTGATACCCAACAAGATGAACGTTGGCTAGAACTGCCTAATCAACCTTACATCGTGCGATCGGCTTTGGCAGTTCCTATTCTTAGAGGTCAGGAGTTACTCGGTCTGCTAACTCTGTTACACTCTCAACCAGGTCATTTTAGCAAGGATCATGCTCATTTGATGCAGGTGACAGCAGATCAGGTCGCTCTTGTGTTAGAAAATGCTGGTCTTTACGCCAAACTTGATGAATCATACAACTCATTAGAAAAAGCTAATGAAGTTGCCGAGACTTATTTAAAAGCGCTCCGCAATGAATTAGATAAAGGCAGACAAATTCAAAGAAATTTTTTGCCAGATTATTTACCAGAGATTGCCAACTGGGAAATTGCTGCGAGCTTCTATCCTGCTCGTGACGTAGCTGGTGATTTTTACGACGCTTTTTTGCTCCCTGGCGACTATGTAGGGCTAGTGATAGCTGATGTGTGCGACAAAGGAGTTGGAGCAGCGCTGTTTATGGCTCTGTTCCGCAGCTTAATTCGTGTCTTCTCTGGTCAAACACTCTTACGCGGATTTGCTATTCTTGATAACGCTCAGGAAGTAGGCTATAAGATTGACCAGCAGATAGCCAACAACTTGCCTGAATATAGCGCCCTGAAAGCGATCGAACTAACTAACAATTACATTGCCCAAACTCACTTTGAGATGAGTATGTTTGCCACAATGTTTTTTGGCATACTCAATCCTGCCACTGGTCTGCTGACTTACATTAATGGTGGGCATGAACCTCCAATTATTTTGAGTTCAAGTCGAGAGATTAAGCGTCTTGCTCCCACCGGCCCTGCTGTAGGAATGATGCCTGACATGAATTTTAAAATACAGCAGATTCAGCTAAAACCTGGTGATATATTACTCACTTACACTGATGGTGTTCCTGAAGCCCGCAGCCCTAATGGGGACTTTTTTACCGAAAAGCGGCTGCTATCGTTGTTGGAGGAATCTACCTGCTCGGCTACACAAATGCTCAAAAATATAGAAACCCGTTTGCAAGAGCATATAGCCGATAGAGATCAGTTTGATGACATAACGATGTTGGCAGTGCGATGGACTGACCTTTATACAGGGGCAGCAGGAGTAGCAACAGAATAATATTAAGGATCTGTAAAAAATAAAATAATGTGAGCAAATTAATTTTATTGAAGGAGATGGTTAGATTTAAACCAATTTCTTAATTAAAAAATAATTTGCTCAAATAAAATTAATTATAAATTAGTAGCGCTAGACAAGCAGTAAATAAATATATTATTAAATTATAGGTCTATTATAGGCTTAAGCTTTATATAAATTTATATTGTCATGCTCAATAAATATTTAATTGCTACAGTAATTGATTAAGTCTTTATTCCTATAGCATAAGTTCTTTGTAGGCAAAGCTTATAAGTAAATTAATTTAATCATATTTAATAAAACGTTATGCCCAGATTTTATAGATGGGTAAAAATTATCCTGATTAGCTCATATTTGAGAAGTATTAAATACATAATGACCGATAAATAGTAAATATATTAGGGTGCAATTAAATTAGAAGAAAATGCTGACAACCAACTTCATATAGATTTTACTGTAATTAGTAGTTTAATTTAAAAGTTGCTTTCAGCAAAATCTTTTGTATTCGAGTTAATCCTATAAATATAAATACTAATGGTCATTAATATTTACAAGTATTTATTTTATCCTCTAAAGCAATGCAAAAGTTGTGGCAACACGCATGGTTGAGTAGTATCGCTATCTTTGTCTTTCAATTTATTTTCTTAGAAACAGCGAGCGCTCAAGAAACTGAACAAAATATTGAAGTGTTTTCAGATACCAATCAATCTTTTGTACAAGCAGCCAGCAATGTTAAGTCTTCTCAAAAGCCATTAATCAATTCAAATTCTGCCGATGGTTTGACAGATCAAGCTCAGGCGGGTAGAGACGAGGTTTTGCCTAATAACAATGGGCTTGAACAAATAAATTCTGTATCAGAATTATCTGACGTGCAACCTACGGACTGGGCATATCAAGCATTGCGATCGCTAATTGAGCGCTATCAATGTATTTCAGTGCCGCGTGATGGCAGATTTCGTGGTAATGAAGCGTTAACACGTTATGAATTTGCCTCTGGTTTAAATAGTTGTTTAGATAAAATTACCCAATTAATTGGAGTTGCTAAACCTGACTCAGTTCCTCAACAAGATTTAGCCACCATCAAAAAGTTACAAGACGACTTTGCAGCGGAACTACGTACTTTGACTACTCGTATAGATAGTTTAGAGGCACGTACTGCTGAACTGGGGACAAATCAATTTTCCACAACAACTAAACTCAACGGTTTTGCGGTTTTCAACCTTACAGGTGCTACGGCTGGTGATTCGGTAAAAGCAGAAGGTAGTAGTGCTTTACCCCCATTCATCCTTCGTGATTCTAATAATAAGCCGATAGTAAGAAAAGTAGATGAAGGTAGCACGACCTTTAGTAATTTAGTATGGCTTTCACTTAACACATCGTTTACAGGTAAAGATGTGTTGGTAACCACACTAGCTGCGGGTAATGCCAACTCCCCAGCAAACCAGTTTGTTTCAGCAGGCTTATTTAACTCAGTAGGCGCTCCTTTTTTTGACCAAACTTCTGGCCCAAACACTGGTCAGACTGATCTGGTTATTCGTGAATTGTTCTATACTTTTCCAGTTAATGAATCTGTACGACTAACAGTTGGACCAAGGATTAACTCGGTTTATCACTTTGACTTCAACCGTTTTACAATACCTGTTAATGGGGCATCTAGTTTTAACTCTGCCGCCAGTACTTTTGTAAGCTCAACTATACGTGGCGCTGGGGCGGTAGTTGAGTGGAACATCAATAAGCAATTGGAACTTCATGCTGGATATGTGGCAGAAAGTAATGAATTTATACCTGCTCCTCGTCCAGCGGCTGACCCAAGCAAGGGTTTATTTAATGGTACCCATACAATTACGGCTGAATTAACCTTTAAACCTAGCCAAACTGCTAATATTCGCTTGCTTTATCAACGTTCTCATCTCAATCCAATATTTGGTGTAATTGCTAGTAAGCCGATAATTGGTATAGCTGATGATGGATTTGGTGGGCCTGTTAATGATGCTAAGGCTGATACATTTGGGGTTAATTTTGATTGGTTAATTAATAGGCGCTTTGGAGTATTCGGGCGTTATTACTATTCAACTACCCAAATATATCCAGTAACACCAAGACCTAGTGGAGATATCAACGCCCAAAATATCGAAGCTGGATTGGCTTTCCCAGATTTAGGTAAGCAAGGGGCATTAGGTACTTTATCATTTGTCATACCATTTGATGTTAAGTCAGGTCGTCAGTTTTTAGCCTCTGGTGGTGGTAATGGCGGTACGCAATATGAAATTGAAGCAAATTACTTTTATCCACTAACTCGTAATATAGCCATAGTTCCTAGCTTATATGTAATTGGCAACATTAACAACTTTGATGATAATCCGACGTTATTTGTTGGTAGTATGCGTACACAATTGAGCTTTTAAAGTAATTGTATGTCAGCATTTTTACCAAAAGCTGGGGCTAATTGCACATAGGCACTATACTCTAGGGTAGGCATGGCTCTATCACTAGAGATAGTTGATGAGTTACCAACAGGTTGTTGGCGCAGCCTGCGCGTCAGCGCATTACCTATAACTACAAAAATCAAGTCTACCTATACTGACTAAGGAAAGCCAAAGTTTCTGGAGCCTATATATACGGACTGATCCAGGCTTAATTTATTATGAAAAAAATCTTGTTAGGCAGTTTTTTTTCAGGGGGCGACAAGCGCCCCCGAACTAAGACTATGAAGGCTTTTGAAGCTTTAGTCCCTGCCAAAAAATTCTCGGCTTATTGACAACAAGCTCTCTTGAGAGAAAAAAGGTATCAAGTTGTGTTCAGGGGGCGACAAGCGCCCCCAAAGCCTGATGTGCTTTGCACATCAGGGTTCAGCCCCTATCAAAAAACTGTCAGCTTATTGACAACAAGCTCTCTATAGAGAAAAAAGTATCAAACTGTGATAA